>Ga0123342_1001367_pt1 | contig 40973 bp, 28 predicted proteins | sample Turbeawhitnodule_FD_89960 | JGI IMG/M metagenome (GOLD analysis project Ga0123342, IMG submission 89960) | Root nodule microbial communities of legume samples collected from Mexico - Turtle bean Mexico white nodule | ecosystem: Host-associated > Plants > Roots > Nodule | place: Mexico: Nepantla...
ATTCTCTTAAGAAATATATTTATATATATATATATATATATATATATATATATATATATATATATATATATATATATATATGTGTGTGTGTGTGTGTGTACTTATGCGCGAATTAATAGTCATTATACTTGGACATTTCAACTCTAGTAGTACTTGTTATTTATTATTAAGTCTTCATAATTCATACCACAGTAACGAAATACAACTGTTTAACGAGAGTTTTAGGGTTTTAGCTGATGAAGATTTACGGTTAGAATGATAAAATATTAATCAAGAAGCTAGTAGCAGCATGTATAGTGTCAAGTTGTAGGATGCAATTATCTATTTAAATTAGAATGTTTTGCTAAAGGGAAGGAGGGAATGTGAAAAAGACAAGGGAAAGAAAGATGAGAGAGAAATAGCAGAAGAATAAAGAGAAGGTCCCAATCCAAAATAAGACAAAATTGACAGTACGCAGCACATTTTCCTATTCATTAATTATTGTTTCTTTATATAAAATGTCAGGGCACAATTCACGAAGAGAGTAGGGTGGATTCTTCTTCACCATCAGGCGACATGCTTCCATGCTCGAGACCGATGACAGAGAGGAGGCTAAGACCCTCACAAGATCAAGCCCTCAAGTGCCCTAGGTGTGAATCAACACACACCAAGTTCTGCTACTACAATAACTACAGTCTCACTCAGCCCAGGTACTTCTGCAAGACATGTAGAAGGTACTGGACCAAAGGAGGCACTCTTCGGAACATTCCTGTTGGAGGAGGTTGCAGGAAGAACAAGAAAGTTTCTATTAAGAAACATAATGACCACCAACCAGCTATTAATCAAAACCAAACACAACCTGCAGGACCCTCTTATATTCATAATCATAAAGATCTTCAACATTCCTTCTTGGATGTGCAGTTTTCCCACCTTAACAATTTACTGGGGACTAATGCTGGGGTACTGGGAAACCCTAATTTCATGGATAGTAAGTATAGCATGGGAATGCTAGAGAACCCTGGGCCTATTGACTTCATGGAAAGCGGGTTGGATGGTATGAATATGATTGGGGGTTCTACTAGGAATTTGGATCTTGTTGAAAATAGTGATATGAGTGTGGGTGGTGGTGTTGGGCTTGGTGATATGAGTGGCGCCTACAATGGATTACCATTAAATTATCAAGGTCTTTCTACTGCAGCATTTGGAGGCATGTCCCTTGATGGAAGCATCAGCAATGTTGGAACTTATATAATGGACTCTTGCCAGCGACTTATGTTGCCCTATGAGGGAGGTCATAACATCCTTAACGGTTCTATTGATGTGAAGCCAAACCCTAAGCTGTTGTCCCTTGAATGGCATGATCAGGGTTGCTCTGATGCTGAAAAAGTGTCGTTGGGATACCTTAATGGAGGATCATGGAGCGGCTATGGATCTTCTACAACAAACCCTTTGGTCTAGCACTAATAATTAATCTCACTTCTCATGAATCATGCAGAGATATACGATCAAAGGTGGTGATAAGCTCTCTCCAGTATTGGGAAATATGTTTAATGGGCTAATTAATCTGGTTCTTATCCTATATAATTTATATTATAATTATTGCTCATAAAGCTTTTTGCTAGGAGGGTTCTCTATATGTATCTTTGGTAATGTTTCTATCTGTCAAGTTGGTCTTTGATTGTTATTGACTTAACAAAAAGAGTGTGAACGGGGCAGCTTCAGTGTCAAAATGGACTGCTTTGGTGCTTTAGATTCTTCTTGTCTTGTGTGCGCAGAAGCTCTCTGATAACTTTAGGATTTGTTGTAAGATCGAGGATGATATGATAGTTCTTTTTTCAGGTTGAAGAAAATGTGCACTAGTACTATATTATATTTATTTCTATGTTTGTAGGCTTCATTATGTATCCTTAAGTATTCTTGTGCTGACTCCTTGTAACGTTAGAAATTTGAGTAATATTTTCCATGGAACCTCAATTTTTCTAGGGCGGAACTTCAGTTGTCCAGAGATTGAATTGCGTTCATATTTAATGAATTTAATTTAATTATTAAGAAATTTTAATCAAAATGACTATATTAATTGAACATAAAAATTATCAACTTAACTAAAAAGTTACCTAAACAAATTTAATTTTTCATGAGATGAGTTTTTCCTCCAACAACAGCCCTTCTTCCCGGGATAAGATCTCCATTTTCAAAATATCTTAATTCAATAAGGCATGGCAGTGAACAAGTTGAAAATGAGTTTACTCTCTCTCTATCGTGTAAAAGACGAGATGGTTTAAGGTGTTGGGTTGTGGTTTGAAGTGAGTGTCTATAGCGCATTTTTTTTTCTCAATAATGAATATATTACAAATATTTACAGAGTTAAAGCAAGATTAGATTGTTCAATGTGTACTTGAGCCCTAGGCTCACTGTAATACCTAATAGATTAATACAAACATTTACTTAACTGCAAAGCTCAACTCTTTAACGCATAAGTTATTTTTAACCCTAACAACCACTAGTTGGAAAACGTATTATGGGTGATCCGATAACGGTCTGATAACGGATGGTCTGATAAATCCAACAAATACTCGTTATGATAGGTTCAAAATGACTCCGATACCATATTACGAGGTGGACTTTAAGTCTAACTCAATTTCATAAAACCGATTCATGAGATGAGGTTTACACCCACTTATATATTATGAAATTTTCTAATATTTAAGTAATCATTTAAAAATGTTTTCACCTAAGGTACCTCCTTATTTGTACAACTACTTATTTGTACAGTTGTATGGACTTATACTTGTATCAAATTCTACGAAAATTTCAAATACATTCTAATTTCTAATTGCGATTTTAAGGCGGATTTAGACATAACACGACTGCTTAATTACACTTAATTATTTAGGGAGATATATGTCACTTGAGTATGTTGGGATTGCGACACGTGTCCATCCCACTTAAGAATAATTCTATTTATTTTACTGGAATATATGTTGATAATTGAAAATGACTTAAATTTTAATGGAGTTAATGATGACATGTGTTTTAATTTCAATCTATTTAGGAAAGTAGCTAATTACGACAATTCAATTTCTTATCAAGGTCTTGAAGGAAAAAGACTTAGAATTAAAAGTGGAAATATATTAAGTGACGTTTTGGGTAGTTACAGTTTGCTTTGTAAAAAGTTTATTTATCCTAATTTATTTATTAAAAATATCAAGTTTAAATCTTTTAAAAAAAATTAATGAAAAATGGACTTAAAACGTTCATTAAGCTTGACCCACTAGTTTTTTTTTTTTATATATATAACTATATTATATATATTTTATATCTAAGACATATTATAAATATATAATACATAAGACATGATACATTTGGTTTATTTCTCTTTGTTTATGTGAGAAAATGAGTTCTTAGTTTTCTGAAGGGGGAAACATGTTTTGAAGACCTTTGGGGGGCTTTTAGCGTTGCCTAGAAGACCTTTATTTCATTAGGTATTCAAAAATACTTTTTGTAATCTAGAACATAGAAGCAAAATATATAATGAAACTGTATTTAGAAATGGAATTTCAATCATTAGTTGTCTTAAACTTTTATGGTTAAGGTTTAAGTGTTCAAGAAACGGATTCTTATTAATTAAAAAAAAAACTATAAAATCCCAAAAAAAGTTTTATTTGATTTTCATAATTTGAAGTCTTTAAACATCAATACCAAATATTCTTTTATATAAATTAGTTATCAACTATAATTAGTCATTTATTGCACAAGTCCTTCGAGAAAACAACAATTACTTACTATTTATTATGTTGTAATTGATAAATTTGTCGTTGGACGAATTGTGGTAACATACACAAACCATTAATTTTTACCAAGTTTCACAATTTGTATGTACCTTCAGCGAGTTTTCACTTAATCTTACTCATCCAATCTATAGATTTAACAAATCGGGTACATGATTTACCAAATTTTAATCGAATAGCTCAAACTTTTTAATCTGAGTTTGACTGCATACTGAGCATACTAAAATTTCGCATCTTCTTTAGCACAATGAAATTCAAATTTCATAGAACTAAAATAGAAAGAAAATTCTTCAAAAGCACTCTTAATCAATTTTTTTACATGAAAGGTTTCCAGTCCAGTTTACCCATTGAACCAAAATAAAGAGAATAATAATTCATGGTTATAAAAAAACACATTCCAAGGCACACCTTAATCATTTGAATTCCTGGGATGAAAGGTTTCAAGTCTTGTGTTTCCCATTGAACCAAAGTAAAGATAACGACGATTGTTGGCTATAAAAAGCACATTCCTTACAAAAGGATTATAGTATGATTCACGATTTTACAAAATCAAAACTTAAAAGAAAATGGTTCCCATAACTTAAGCGCGTTTTATGTTGAACAGCTGAGTCTTATGGCAAACAATCCTGCTCCCAGAAGATTATTCTAGATCCCCTCCAAGAACAGATGCTATTAACATATTGGAGTAGGAGCTCGTATAATATACAAGCTTTCAGTTAGCAGGCTCGTATTTGCAAATACAGTCATATAAGTTCCCTTTAATCAACTTTTCAGCAAATCTCTGATTTTTCACCATTGCAAGCTACCAAAAAAAAAGGGAGAGGGAAAGAAATGTGTCAAAGGAGCCCCTTAGACGTAAATCATTATCAACACAATAGGGGGCAGTAATAGGCTTCATTAAAAATATAAAGTAATTAAATGGTGCAGTTTCACATTAATATTGACGTACAATAGTTGGAATTTAAAGAGTACATTCGCAACTCTAATACAGAAGTTATGAATGCCATATCAATGAAAGAATAAACCATTAGAGATATGAATGTGCAATAAGGTTGCCTATAAACTACGATGATTAGATTAAGTACTGCTCAGAGGTGGATGCCAACAAGAAAGATTTTGAAAATATGCGTACGAGAAGACAGACAGTATATGCATAATCACAGATATGGCAGAGTGATAAAGACTTTGCATTTAAGGAATCCTAATGAGTTCAGGAATTCACGCAACAGGCAAAGCAAATGAGTTTTCAACATTGGACAATGGTCATGGATAAGAGAACAAGAAATCATAAAGTATTAGCTCAGTAACTATACCCTAATACAACGATAAAAATGCCAAATTGAAATTTAGCTGACTGACAGTAACTGTAAACTACATGACCTTACCTTCAAAGCATCACACTTAAACTGGGCATTGAGATTGGTATGAAGAGCTCTACCCATTCCTTCCAAAATTATCTGTCCAAGAGAGAAAGCTCAATTATAATATGCACCCTGATTTTATTAAATCCATAGTAATGTTATTAGATAAACAGAATTGTTCTCCCCACCAAATCGGCATCTTTTGCAGCAGCAGCCAGCTCGGAGCTGACCTGTCTAAAGTCTATACATGGGCTACCACACCCATTCTCAACAACCATCAAGGGAACAGAAGATGGATTTTCTCTTGGACTGTCCAAGGTAGTACTCATTGCATCAACAAGCAAGCCACCAGATTCAGCAGCTCGCCGAAGAATGTCACAGTGCTGTAAGATAGAAGAATTAGTATACTGTTTAAACTAATCCACGATCATCACAGATACTGCGGTTGAGGTGAAGTGTAGAAATTGACAGAAAAAAATTAGGTCAATGATATCAGGATCTTCCCATTAACACTTAAGATACCACAGCAAAATACTTTCTTCTTTTACCAATTATGCTGACAGAGAAGCACATAAATTGACACAGAAAAAATGTTCTCCAAACCATTATAGTTTAAATCACGCAAATGCTGGCTTACTTGATAATTTAAATTGCAAGGGAAGGTCTACAAGACTAGAAAAAAAAAATAACAATTGCATTTTATAAATTTATACAGTTGTTAATTTGGATTTTAGAATAAAAAAATTAAAGGGAAGATCACAAAGTCAAGAAGGAAAAAATTAGTCAACTAAAATATGGCAGTGCTACAAACACAGATTTTTACATAATGCACGATATTTGGAAACTGTGCTTTACATAACATCATTGCACGCCAATTTTGTGTTCATAGAGATTTATATGCTAGGAATTTAGTAAGCAAGGAATTTTACCAGGAAAACAAAAAAGGAGAAGTAACTAAATAATGGCAAAGACATTCATTCATATAAATCTTACAAGGGAACTCTCCAACGTCACAAATATTACAGAGACCAACAGATTGCAGTTCATGAAAATTCACAAACCTTGGCAGCCTCAGCAACAATGTCAGGAAGCTCCATTGCAGTGACATCATTCAAAGCAGGAAGGGAATTTGCAACCAGGACCACCTGCACTCACGCATTATATATTCGAACTACACACTAATAGGCATAGGATAGGACCAATTATATGAATGTTGATTTGATTCTTTATTGCATTACCCTTCTTACTTTTCTATCAAGAGAACAAACGTAATTCTTCAACATCTATACTAAATCAAGACACCATTATTAAATTCATGGTTCACGAGTAGTTAAAATTCATTCAGATCAGTTCATTTCCTGCGTGAAAATTCATTCCATTATACAAATTCAAATTTTCTCCAAAAAAACTCACTTCAGTTCCACGACGGAGGAGTTCTCGTGCCAGGGGAAGCATCCCAAGAACAATGTCAGCACCTGAATTATCCACAAAAAGTAAAGCTCTTCTATGTGGGGGTGGTTTCTTGTCCCCAGTTCCTAACATTCTCTCTTTAAAGACATCAAAGTCATCCACCTGGATGGAAAACGATTAGCTTAATATTCAAAAATCAATCATTATAATAAATTAAGAAATGAAATACCCTCATCATGAATATGTTGAACAAAACCTACTCGCCAAGGTCTCTTCATTTTGTTGCGGCTCATTCTGTAAATTTCAATAATAGTTCCTTTAAGATAGAGATCCACACATGCACGAGATCCCCAGTCAAAAATGTTTGCAGCAAGAACACCTTCGATTAGAGTAAGTAGTCTTGTTTCCTGAAACAAATGAGGGTTTCAACCAACATGATTTATGAGAAACAAGGGTGACTTAGGGGCCTACGAACATTTATTTCAGGTACATTGTCAATTCCTCTCACTTTACATATATTCACTTGAAAATGAATGTCAGTTTCATATATCATCCACTACACTAGAAAGAACAAATATTCACTCCTCCCACCAATTTTTATTCCGAGGATTATATTAGTAAGGCATACCTCATCCAGACTATCAAGCTCCATCAACAAATCAGGTAAGACAGCGATTGATGCCTCATTTTCCCTAGGATAGATATAAAAATAACAAATTTAAGCGATCAAGAATAAGGACATTAACTATGATAACATTGATAGCAGGGAAGTCCTCTTTTTGTTTTTAGATTTGAGTTGTATGCCTAAAGCTTGTATATTTTACAATGCAGCTATGAAGTATTTTCCTCTTGGTGCGATTAGATATATAAATAAAAAAAGACACTTTGGTTTTTATCTTGAACTAAATCATTTGCAATTCCACCTGGATAAACTATAAACATAAGAAAAAATCAAGCTTTTCATGTCGACTCTAGTCTAGATGGGTCCAATCAAGGTTTTGGTAATGAAACACGAGAAATCTTAACAATTTACTTACGGAAACTAAAATAAGCCAAATATTAACAAACAAATTCCAGTAAGGGGAATTCTTTTAATGAAGAAAATAAGAATATGCATACGAAGGCAGGATAATCACTACAAGAAAAACATGAAATAGAAACCAATTTTTAGAGACCAAAATAATTAGTTGCAATAGTAACTAAATTAGAGACCATTTTATAAATTAAAAAAAAAATTGGTTTCTAAATTAGTTTATTATTGTTAAATAGTTTCTAAATTGGTATTTAATTAGCTACCAAAGTTTTAACTACCAATTATTTATTTTTTAAATTTGGTAGCAAAATCTTTGGTTGCTAATTAGATACCAATTTAAAAACTATTTAACAATAATATAAACTAATTTAGAAAACAAACAAATTTTAGTCTCTAAAATGGTTTCTAATTTAGTCACTATAATTGGTTTTTATTTCATGATTTTCTTATAATGAATGAGACCTCCTAGATCAACCCAAAAAAGTATATTTTGATTTCCAAATGTTTTTTGAGGTTTACAAGAAAATTGAGATTTTTAAATGGGGATGCACCTGATGTTATTCTGTTAGATTTTCCTTTACTTGAATTTTAAATAAGTTTTAGATAGTGATTTTGTCATTGTTGAACATTTTATCTTTTATTCTTTGTTTCAGTTAGTTTAAATTTCAAGTAAATCCAAGGATACGAAAGATACTTTAGGGATTTCAAATTATTATAAGCCTACACAAAGGCGTTCTCATTTATGAATTTGAATGATTATTTTCCTTCATCTTTAATCTCTCGTAGGTTAGATATTTTTATTTCACAAACTTGTGATTTGCAAGCTCTCACAATTACAGAGCTAACGAACAAATTTCATGCAAAAGAGCAAAGGGTCTCAGTGAGAATTGGTAAAATGATTGGAAGAACCTTTCGAGCAAAATATGATGGCAGATGTTTTCCAGTCATCCAGCTACACAGGGAAGAAGAATGTCTGTACAAAGATAAACCTTTCTTTCACAGTAACTTTTGCAATAAACTTGGTCACAGTGAAAAAGTATTGCAACTTGAAGAAAAAAAACCTGCAATAGCCCATATGACATGAAAGATTGACTGAACAAAATAATAATGATGATGGGTATTTATTTGTGAAATCACAAGAACTCAATTCACATGAATTAAATATTTGGCTTATTTGACCGTGATTGCACCAATCACGTGATGAAATGTTTTTTTTCCTCCATTGACAGGTCAATTCAACCAAAAGTCAACTGGGGAAATGGCAAAATTGTGCAAGCCAAAGGAAAAGGAACAACTGTTATATCAACCAAGAAAGGTATGATAATTGTCACATCACAAATGTTCTGTAGATTCCAAAACTGGATAGAAATTTCCTTAGTGTTGCATAATTGTTAGAAGTGGATTTGAAGTCTCTTTCAAAGGAAAGAAGTGTTTTATTATTGATCAACATGGAGTTGGAAATAGTTTTTATTTGAATTTGGATCTAAGTGAAGATCGTGATTCTATGGAGTTAATGAAAGTGTGTTTAGGATGAAGGATTGTGTTACATAAACTACACATCGTTAAGGTTCATGCAAGATGAATTTGGGATGACAAATCTTGGCAAATGGTCTTTAAAGACAGGAGGAGTTAAATTAAAGATGACAATGATTAAGTTAAAATATTATTGGCAACTTGCTACTAACACATTTCTGATATCAGGTTTGAGAGTTAAAACTCGGAATTTCCAAGGGAAAGTTGAAGGAGGAATTAAGAGTTATGATATTTCCTTTACTTGAATTTTGAATTTTAAATAAGTTTTAGAGATAGTGATTTTGTTATTGTTGAAGATTATTTGTTTCAGATCGTTAGTTTAAATTTCAAGTAAATATAACGGTAGGCTAGATATCTTAGGGATTTCAAATTGGTTATACATAGGTATTGTCATTTATTAATTTGACTGATTATGTCCTTCATTTTAAATCTCAGCATTTTTCTCTGCAAGTTCCACTGTTACTATGTTTTTATTTTACAAAATATTTCCAACATATTTTTATTGAGTGCCAGCAGTACCTACCAAAATCAAAGTTTACAATTTGATCTCTGAAGGAGATTTGGATTTTCAGGTGGATTTGTCAAGAAGAGACCTCTCCCAGAGAACGAGTAAGAAACAGACAAAAAAGTGTAGACACGACAGAAGAGTCAAGAGCCCAATTCTTCCCTTTTTTCTCTTAATTATATTGAAGAAATTAAAATTCAACACCATCTCCTTATATAACCATTTGATAACAGTGGAACATGCATTCTGCATAAAATTCAGTGAGCCAGAATAATGCATTGCATCCTGTCACTCAACTAGCTAAGAGACAGTTACATTACATCTATGGCTCAAGGAAGATAAATGAGAAAAGCTAGTAAAACCCTTTCCAGAACACTCTTTCCAACAAACCATTATTGGATGAAATATATGTAAGTCCACTAAATGATGCAATATCCACTCCTTATTTTATGGAACCTATATAACGTGTTGGAAAAGAACATGCAAGAGAGTGTATTTCTAGCATTTTTCAAATATAATTACCTCTGCTTTATACTTATATAAGCATCAAAAAAATGGAATTCCCTCAAGCACTCTTCCCTCATTTCCAGTAGTCTGGCCAGGCCTAACTTGCCGTATGCAGCAGGCTCCTCCATTAACCTATTCAGTTCTTGTGCAAGTTAATCAGTTACAAGTATATTGCCAACCAAAATTAATAAATTTTAAATACTTCTTGATCTCAATGAGTGTCATATTGATAAAAAGGGTACAAAAATGCATCCACATGTAACTGAAATTTAAAGATTATATTCCAGATATGCCATAATCTACAAGAATACGAGGGTATGAGACCAGTAAACTTATCAGGCCTGGAAAAAGTGTATTATGACAAAGAAAAGTAAGTTATCCATGATAAGAGAGAGTGATGGAGCATAGAAGGAAACAATCACATATCTTATCGTCTAAAGACTATAAAACAAACTAATCTGACCATGTTTAAAATGTCAGAGGTAGTATAAACATAAAAGTCAAAACTCATTGTGATCATCGGGAAAAAAGTATAGTAAACCAAATAGCAGGTTATGCATTAAAAATATCATTTCCTTAACTTATCATTTCATACTCAACCAGATATTTTTGTTCACAGGCTTGGAAGGTTAATGTAGGTAAAGACCAACAGCAGTGTCAGGGAGTTCAGCAACTAAAGTTGCTTTAAATATACTCTTTCTTTTTCTTGATATGCTTCTAAATAATCATCAATTACACTGGTGGAGAGCCTGACTCACTAAAATCCTTTCAAGTTAAAACTAATCAAATTGATTCCACAACAACGATCAAATAAATGGTTTTTACAAGAAATTAAACTAATGCAATTGATCAACCATAAAATAATTAAATAGTCTCAAACAATTCTTAAGTTTGCTTCAAGATAAGAGGATAAATACTGACTTCAATAACAATAGGAAGGAAGTCATGAATACAGCAACATCATGTCAATATTACCTAGTCAGGTGGGCAGAAAATGCACGAGCAAAAGCATCACCCCTTCTTTTGGCATCATCAGTCCCACCTTCACTTGCTACAGCCTAACATATTTTAGTAAGGGTATCAGATGAATGGATTGAGTATTATTAAATTGAATTATATTGGCTGGGTTAAAAACAAACTATCATCCATAATCCATTAAAAACATATTAAAAAATTCAGTTAATCCATGACTCGTTTAATAAAAAACTAGCCAACTCATTCATTAACCATTTTTTATAGATGGAAATCCAATCCTTCCCTTTAAATTATATTATATCATATTCCTTAAAAAATATATATAAAATAAAGTTCAATATTTATTCACAATTTTCTATCAAACATTGTGGAAGATTCATTCCCTGGAGACTATGATCAACCAATGAACTCTGGACTACTTGACCCAATGAATTATAAAAGTATGTTGGATAGTTCACTATCCATCCATAAACAAATAGTGATCCAGTCCAACTAATACATTGGTTTTTATTCCATATTTGGAGGATTGGTTAGATTATAGATGGATTGGATGGTTAGTGGATTAATAGATTGAATGGTATTCACTTTATATATTGAATATTGAATATTTTTCAACTCCTCAAGATATTAAATGTATTTACTTTTTATTCAATACTTTATTTATAAAATGTTATGAGGATTAGTAGAAGGATATATCAATATTCAACCCAATAGGTTTAGGGTTTCTAATTCTAACCATCAATAAGTAGAACACATTACACAAGACTGCTACCAATGCAACTACACTATTCACTCCATATGCTTTCCTAGAATACTGTGATGCCAAAGCTCATAATCACTATAAACCCTATAAACAGAATTTATGTTCATATCCACAACAAGCTTTCCCTGGTAATTTTCAAGTGTTTCACTGTTTCACACACACACAGTGTTGTTTATGGGTCACGCTAACAAGCCCTAAGGGCATTTACTAAATACTTTAACTATACATTATCAAGTGCTTCTAATTATTTGAAAATCAGGTATTGAACATTTGTGTATTTTCATCCTTTTAATATAATAAATGTCTTTTTTTCAATGACAATTTTCTACCATTGTTTTTCTTTTACCAGTTCCTTTAGGACACTAGCATTTATCATAATTTATATGGTACCCAAACTACTTAGAGAGGAAAGCAAAGTTTAGTAACATTTTGTTAAAGACCTCCTATCAATTAGTGATATAGCTAGCAGTATATATATACAGGAGAAAACCCTTGCCCCCGTAAGTTAGTTTTTGGGTTTGAGTTAGATTCAAACACAAGTGTAAAATGGCATCATAATCTATCTTAGTAGTTATTGTTGGGCCTATTAGGCCACCTATTACCAGTTGGTCATTACTTGACCACCCAAAAATTTCCTGTTTGGTAAATTACACGATTGAAATTTTGAACCTGAACATAAGTGTTGGGGATTTCACATTGACTAGTAATATAGCCAAAATAGTATACATACATACATATATATAAGGGACAAACTCACTTCATGAACTAGCTTTTGGGGTTGAATTAAGCCCAATTCCAAATTTTAAGATTTACATTGCTCCCTTTTTTATGGGATAGCAGGATCTAGTTTTCTTCTTTGTTCTGCTAATTACTAAGGTGAGGTTGTCAGCTGAGAGATTTCAATGTTGGACATGAAAAGAGACTATTGGGAGGGATATAAACAAGACAGGTGATTCAAGCTCTTGAAACTTGGATTTGACTTGTGAAAAAATTAGATATTCAAGCTTGACTTATTTATTTCAATAAGCTTAATTGAAAACTTAGAGTTGTCTTGTTAAAAAATGTAATAGATCTTTGATTATTTAGCCCATTTATAATGCAATTGTTTTTTCCTTTTACGTTAACATTATCTCTTTTTTTTTGTTTAATTTTAACTAAAAAAGATAAACGAAAAATAAACGAGAATTTTAATAAAAATTATTAGTAGAAGAAGATATAAAACTGTTTTCATCAAAATTATATAAATGAGCTATTCACAAGCCCATGATGTCAAAATTTAAAACGTCAGTCCAGTTCATTTAAATAATCAAGTCTAATCTCAAACTTTTCTCTCTTTATTCTCTTGTAAATTTTATGATATATTGACATGTGTAAAAAATATTATTACTCATTTAGTATCAGTATAGTCATAGGGTTTAACTTTTTCATATGCAGAACATAGGGATAGGGATACATTTTAACTTTTTCATATGCAGAACATAGAGTTATAGGGATACATTTCCTCATCATGTGCAAGGATGTTCCTTCTATTGGCAATGCAACATATGAAAAGACAAAGGATGATAGAAGTCTAGGTGTTTCAAGACAGAACTGTTACCTTGGCCACAAGATCAGGCAAGTTCTCCGACAAAATTTTGAACCAATACCTACATCAGATACAAATTTTGCATTAGCCGCAGAAGCCAAGCACTAGAGACTATTAAAGCCTTAATTGGCAATTAAACTAAAAAAAATTACAATACTGTGCTCACTCTAATTCATTGGGATCTGAGAGATCAATAGTATTAGGTTCATACCTGTGGAGATATAAGTTATGTTAAAAAATCAACTAATATAAAACTGATAACAGCAAGCCAGTGTGTTGAGTATGATACATACATTTTCAGGTCTGCTAATAATGGAAACACCTCTAAAGTGGGTACTAGATGAAGGACACCAACATTTAGAGCACTAGCATCGGACCGCAGAATACTTCCTTTTGACAAAGGAACTTCAAAACCCCCAAGTCCAGTGGTTCCAGGACGAGTCATCGGCACAGGGGCAGTGATCTCAGTTCCCTTCTGCAGAAACTTCTCCATCCAAGAAATCTGCACTAGAATTGCTTAAAATATAAAATTTCCTGACAGATTGAGCAGCTTCCATAAATAAGAAAAATGTAATATCACTGGAATTGCTCAAAATGCCTCTGCATGGCATATCAGTTTCTAGAAGCTCTAAATTCAGTCAAAATCATGCAATCAAGCTGGCAATGGCAAGTATTATATTTTATTGCTTTATTAATTCATTCAAGAGCTTCATAATGAATAATAGCACAGGAAACTGATTAACTTCAGAAATGCAACAAAACAAACACTTCTTACTACATCATGGGAATTGTATTAAGTTAACACAGGAAAGTAAAAAACCTAACAAAAGAAAAGACACTATAATACACATACCTCATAAATGACAAGAACCAGAAATTGTTTAGGGATTTAGAAGAACAATAATCTAAATTAAAATACAGAGCAAAGAAAAGAAGTGTTTTTTACAAACTCAATTCATCAGAAATATTTACGAACTGCCAAAAGGATATTGGCACAGCTAACAAATTTTTCACTCCTTTCTTTTTCACATTATAATGGCTTTCTCCATATTTAGAAATATTTTACTGTCTTTAGTGGGTAGATAAATATTCCAATTCCATTGAATATGATTCCTTCACATGGATTGTCATCCAGATTTGTAGATTCTACATTTTCTGACATGAAAAATTATTCACAGAATCTCACTAGTGGACTTACTTTATTACTTTTATTATTGCTTCAATAGAAACCTGAGTCCAAACACAATATATTAGGATATCCTTGATAGTAACAAGATTGAGAACCAAAAAGTTCATTCCCGTTAATTTAGCTTCAAATTTACACTATAACTAAAAGTTAGAACACATTTAATTGGATCATTTTCTCAAACAGGTGATCAGCAAACATTAAGGTTTTTCAATTCCTCTCCCTTGCCTTCTCATTCAAATTTCTAAGTGGGGGACCATGAATATTGCCTCCTGTATAGGGAGCACCCATTGGGAATCTTTCAACTAATTGATGCACCATGAGGTCATCTAAACCATGCTTTTCGTAGCTCATAAATGCACCTAATGCTCCCAGAAATCCTTCATGTCGCAAAAACATTGCTTGTGCAGCCCCATTAGACCTGAATGACAATATATAGATCTTGACACGATATAACAATTAAATCGAGAAAACATATAAAAGATTTTGCTAGATTAAGTCATTAGAAAATTTATGCACCAGAAATGAATTGCAAAAGAAATAGCATCCATGGTATAGGCATGACCCCTTATAAAAAATCCTCCAAAAAATATTCGCTTCAACCCAAATCGCAATGCATTTAAGTAGGCTATCTACACAGAAGAGACAAAAAGAACACAGTTGGTCAGCTAAACAATGGAAGAACAAATATATATTGATAATGCCAGAAAGCATGATCTAGAACTAGTGTCATGCATCATCCTCATTATTAGATACGTGTCCAAAATCATGTCTTTTCTCATAGTAGGTGGATCAAAAGAACATTTTTCTAGAAAATATTTCTATAAAAGGAACATACTTCAAAATCAGCACGCTCTCATTTAAAGTTTAACCAAATTAAAGATCTGCTGTTTCTGAAAAAACTAATGAATTTTTTTTCTATTTCAACACAAAAAATAAATGTTTTAAGTACTTTAATGGAGAAACTCCGGAAAAGATATATGTTTTCATTATTTAAATTGATATTTAACAATATTCAATTAACTAAACACAAAATTGCATGTTGTCTACGCATCTAATTTTTCAAAAAAGTACTCGAGTAGAAAATAACAAACTTACAAACATGAATAAGCTGAAACAGTAAAAACATTAGCCCAAATGTAACAAAAATTGCATGCACTTTTCCAGCTTCATTTATTTCTGTAAAAAAAGATAAATTAATTACAATTGTAAGCTCACTTGGGCAATATTGTATGATATCATTCGCAGAAGAGAGAGTGATATATCTTCAGGTCTGTAATCTTCAAGTCCCTTTTTTTCTGAGGTAGCCTTGCCAAAACTTGAAGCAATGGTAGAAGCCGATAGGCCAATCTAGGGTTATTTAATACCAGTAAATACTAAGTTGTAATTGATAAAAAAAGAATATCAAATGACCCGTATCAATATAATCCAAAATTTAAGTAAATTTAGACCATTTTTTTATATCGGATAACTATCATGTGGCATTGACCAATTGCAAAATTTACCTTAGCATAGTCCATGCCACCATAAATGTCCCCGACAAGCATGTCAGTATTCCTATTATCTCCCTTCTGACTCAGCTCAAGCAATTCATCGAAACTGGAACTCATTTTAAGAAACCCATTGTTAATAGTTCAAATATAGAGGTAGATAAAGGGTAAAAAGCTGGAGAACTATCAGAAAAATGACCTCTCACACTTTGTTAACAGCCTTCCCAGGCCCCAATAAGTACCACCACCAACATTAGTCCCACTGATCCTCTCAAATTTTCCATCCCCATCAACCTGTTTGCCCGGATTAAAATAATGGATTACCACCAGTTCGTCTTCATAAAACACACACCAAAGAAGTCAGCAAGTTAAATAAAATGAGGAACTAAACAAATATACCTTGATCATACTAACACCAGACCCAATATTGACTAGAAGATAAGGAAACAAATCATTATGGTCAATTTGAACAAACTCTTTCTGGCCCTCCATGTGGGTAAAAGCTTCGTGACGAATCGCCTACTAAGAAGTGATACAGCATTTAATTAGTAATTATCAATTTAAGTAGGCAAGAATGAATTAATGGCATAGTCACATGCTCCAAAGCATACATATTCTTGTTTTTTTAAGAGAGAAGAGCTAAAATAGAACTTAAATACAGAAAATAGAGTTGTCAGCTATGGCTATATAAAATTATTCAAAAATTAAATTTTAGCCTTATTTTCCTTCAACTAATTCATTAATAAAACAATTCATCAATGAGTTTGAATAAAATTTAGATAATGGTTTTCCCGCACTCGTGGGAGTGATAGCATGCCAATCTTGGCAATTGATTGGCTCTGTCCTTCTTAAACAAGGGGGAAAGCACTATAAACTGTCTAAAGAAGTGTAAAAAAAGATAACCTTTTTGCTTCGATTATTTATCAGAGGAAATAATGAATAACTAGTTGCACTGGCCTTATCCTCATGATAACTATCATGCAAAGAAAGGAAATTATGCATATAATAGACTTGACTTGCAAATACATTTCAACTCACAAGATGGTCTTGTCACTATCAAGATCATTCTTAAACAAATACAAAAGAACAGATAATTCCAAGAGTTGGATCCACCTTCAGCAAGAAATTTGCTCCTGCCACGAGACAGCTCATTTCATCTTCTTTGTCCAGAATAAGTCCAAGTCTTTCTTTGAAAAGGTCAGCAAATTTGTGTGCTCCACCTCCAGTAGCCTTTGTCACAAGATGAATCAATGAATGTAGTGGTTCAAAGGTATTAACACCAAACAAGCACTAATGAATTACACAATTATAACAACAGCTCTTTTAAAATCAAGTGTTATAACCAATACCAGAAACATATGAAACAAAAGCAAACATCATCGAGGTTCATTATTACACAAAAGGGAGGAGGGACTAGGCTGATTATCATTTTCGCAATAACTACTTTCAAATGTGATAAGCAAGACATTTATATCATAGCCATTGTGCGTGCAAGCACAGGCAAAAATGAAACAACTTGTGTTTTGGAGATTTGCTACATCCCTTCAAGACAAGAAAAAAAGAACCCAGCTTCTGAAAATGTACAAATAGTCAGAGGATCTAAGTTACCTTAATTATGGCATTTAATTCAGTTGAGCCATCAGAATAACGAGATTCCCCTCCTGTAAACAAGAAAAATTCAATAATCTTGAAAACACTAAGTTCTGAAAGCAATTGAACTAACACAGAAGACACACCAAAATTACAAGATAATATTCAAGCTCAAAACATACAGTTCTGATTTAGCAATCAAATGAGGTAGAGAAGAGACCGATAAAACATAAAAGAAGTAAATTGAATAAGATAGTAATACCACCGAAGTGAAGCCTTTTTGAATAAATGAAGTCTAAGCACTCGTTAATCTTCCCAGTCTCAAACTTAACGAAATGAAGCCTTCCACCAAGAATAGGATAGCTTCTCCTGTTACTGGGAAATCCCAGACGATTCTTCACATTTCTCATCCTTTTATCATTGGTTGATTGATCTTGGTGTCTTGAAAAGTACATCAACTTTATAAGAGATCCTGCACGTACAATTTCAATAACCATAAGTTCCAGCCATACTTCAAATACTAACAACCTTTTTCTCTGAAATTAACAAGCAACTTAAGAGTCGCACGTTATTGAGGGGAGAAACTGCCGTTGCTACCGTTCAATCATTTTTTTCATTATCCCTCGTAAAAGGATGATAGAACACACAAAGAAAGATTGCAAGAAATGGTTACTTCCAGTGTTTTTTAATCATAGGTATCCTCCACAGCGAAGACGATTATCTTTGAACTGGATACAACCATTACAGGTGGCAAAGCTCTCGCTCCAAAAATTTAGAATTCAAACTTGAAACCATTGATTAAAGGCGCTCTCAGGAAACTTTTACATATATGAGTTTCTGAACACCAAAGAATTTACAAAACTGGGTATAAAGCATAGTGAACTTCGGACAAATAAAAGAAAGGTTGAAGCGACTATCATCACGCTTCCACCACCATCAATCACTTAACATCAAATATTACTACAAGAAAATTAGGAACAAGTTGTAAACAACAAGGGAAACACGAAATATGAATCTAAACTAATCATACCTCCAATGTCAAGAGCGAGGTACGATATATCATGAGACTGATTGGGTAACAAAATAGATGGGTACTTCTCTTCCACGTTTCCTTGAATTTCTGCTTTACTGAGATCCAACAACTGAGGCCGAGAACTCGACCCGTGCATTGAACTGTTACCTGTGTGCGCCATCTCTCTCTCACACTCTGACACTCTATCTCAGAGTCTCAAAGTTTGAACAACAACTCCAATGTTTTTTCTGCTCATGAAACGGAGTTACTAACAGAGGACCCATTCCGCTTGACCATGGCAATGAAGTCAACCCCACCTAACCACTACATCCTTAACCTCACCAAACCGCTACCTCAGTCAAGCCACGTGTGGACGCTACACTGGATCAACAAATGTAATCTTCACCACTCCCTATTACAAATTGCACAAGTGAAACCCTTTTGAATTAACACCAGTAAATCTCTCTAATTCCATGGAGTATGAGACGTCATTTCAAATTTTGTAAATGAAATTTTGAGTTTTCTACCCATCATGATAAAAAAATTCAACTCAAATTAATTATTTTGTCTTGTGGGAGTTGGATTCTTTTTCACAACAGCATTGGTGGGAATTGGATTATGGGAGAGAAAAAGGCGTAAGAGAATTTTTGTCATTTTTAATATATTCTAATTTAAGATTTGGATCCTTCAACAAAAATGTGGTTTAGATGATAAAGTATAATGATAACTATTAATTACAAAATTAAGATTATAATTCGTTCTAATTTTTATTAAATTTATTTCTCTAAATTCCGTTCAAGGAAGTGAATTAGAGATTATTAAGAAAAGAAATATAAAAAAGGTGATATTGTTTGAATTAAGTAATAAATTTATTATTGTAATTATATTTTTTTAATTGATAATGTAAGTTTTATCATTGTATTGAGTTAAAATACAAAATGATATAAAATTCTATAATAGGTTTCTCATTGTCATAAACTTTATTTTAAAGAAATGTTCGTAAAATAAATATTAATATAGTAAATTATAATGTATAAAATCGAAATTCAAAAAATGGATTTACTTAAAAAAAATACCCATAAGAAATTATGGGCAGGTAATAATTAATTATCTCATAAAAATATGTTAAAAATTGATTTTGACAGTGTAAACATCGATTATCTTGTGAAAATCATATCAAAATGGATTATACTGGTATCAACATCGGCTATCCAATTAAAATGTCGGAAATTGATAATGTCTTCTCCAACATCAATTTTTCATTGAAAAACAATTCAAAATCAATTTTGCTTGTTTGGATAATCAATTTTCTTTCTTGATTTTCATATTTTATCACGTTGAACCATAAATTCTTTAAATAAAAAAATGGTAGAATTGTCTTTCTTTATTCATCTAGGTGACTTTTTGAATTAATCCACAATCACATGCCAAAATGAAAAAATAATGTTTCTTCGTATTTTTGTGCCTCGTAAATCTATAGATACAAACACATTTCATCTAGCAAATCAATTTAGATAATGGTATTTACCCAAGTTCAATGTTAATCTTATCAAAACTTTAAATTAATGATTTTGTAGTTAGAGATTGATATTGTAACTTATTTTCTAAAGTGTATTTCTATTCTTTAGGTATTCATGGAAGAGTATACACAAATAAGTGTAGGAAAATTAGCAATGTGGAGTGGGTCATGTGAGCATGCTCGTAGCCCATTAGCAAAAAGAGTAGGGTGGACTCACTATTCTAGCTCGTTAACCCGCTTAGGCCCACTTTGTATAACTTGTAGTCCATGTGGGCCAACAATGGGATGGGTTGGCCCGCATAAATAAAAATAATAATTTTTTTATAAAAAAAATATACCTCATTTCACTCATTATTGCAGTGTGATATTTATTTTATTTAAAAATTGAATTTAATGTACTAAAAATAGAATATTTGATTTTAAAAAAGTTAGTTTTTTTTATCAATAATAATAAATAAATAAAAACCACTTTAGGGGTGATCAAACCGATGTACAAAATCGCACAAAACGAACAACCCCTCCTCCTAAAAGTTTGTCACTAACTTCATACTATAACAAATACAATCTAACCAACCTAAATAAATTACTTATGTTTAATTGAATACATACAAAGTAGGGGACTATGCAACACATACACTGACACAGAGATATGCATAGTTTTTAAAAGGTAGGACACAGGGACACAAATTTATATATTATATAATTATGAATTATATAAATTGACAATAAAAATTTACGTAAACAAGTATTTTCAATTTTTTTCCAAACAGAAATGTTTTTCATGGCTGGTTCAAAAGAATTTGTTTCTTATTTTTATAATCATAATAAAAATTTATACAAAAAGTTTGAGTTTTAGAATTTTAATATATTTTTATTTTTTAAAATTGTATAAGAATCATGTTATAGTTGTAAAAAATCCAACAAATATTTTTTAATTTGACACTTCACCGATATGTGTCCTATGAGTATCATGCAAGTGTCGGTGTCTGATATGTGTGTCTAACACCGACACGCCAATTAAGAGGATTGTCCGAGCCTCATAGCCAAGGGACTCAGACACCAATAAAAAAAAGGAAAAACAAGCAGAAGATACTTTAGATGTTACCTAAGATGAGACCTTTAGTTGAGTCATAAAATTAATATGAAGAGTGCCAGTAGATTTAGTTTGAAGTAAAATCTTATATTTAAACTTCGTTAATAAAAAAATAATATAAAGAATATATTTCAATAGGATGTTTAAAAAAATAATAATCTTCATTAAAGTATTTTGTACCAAAACTTTGATAAGATATTTTTATACATTTACATACATATATAGGAAAAATAAACGCAAAGAAAAACTTTAATTATGTTTAGTTAAATCTTCTAATAACCCTCATACTTGAATTTATATTTTTATCTTCATTGAATGAATTGAAACAAGGGTAAAATTTAAATTTTTCAGTAGTAAGAATATTTTTTTAAAATAATTAATGAAATTTTAGTTTTTGAAAAATATATTTTTATTATGCAGGCTGTTCGTGAGTTACCTCTTATGCGTGACGGGTCAATGAAATGAGTCTCCTTACACGACGGATCTATGCAAGACAGACCAACCCGTATTGCCATCCTAAAAATTAGTAAAAAATTCATTTTTCTTATTCAATTATAGTATATATTATTTTAATTATAGTATATTTTTTTTTATTGACTCACATATTTTATAATCCTATACAAGGAGAAAATAACAAAAATTATAAAGAAAATCAGTATTTTTCAACATTATCAATTACTAATATGTATAATTTTATAGTTGTAAAAATACTTAATTTTAATTTCTTTATTTATTATTTATTTATTTTTTTAATTTTTTATGTCACTTTCCTCCTACACATATAAACCCATATTTCATTTTATTTCAGCTTCTTTTTATTTGGATAATAATAATAATAGCCATCTAGTACACATGAATATTACAAATAAGTACTTTAAGAAAACATCAATTGGCTATTAAAGAGAAAATAATACCAACTTCCAAAATTCCTAATTCCTAATCTTTACATTTAAAAACATTGTTTACATATGTGGAAGTCAAAGTTGAACAAATTTAGTGTACTTGTGTTTATAAAACTGTTTAGATTATTTGGTTTTAGATACTAAAATGAAGCAAATTTAGTTTTCTATGACAAATTCCAGACTTTTAAAATTTTATTTTGTGCAAGGTTGAGTGCGATGAAACAAGGGAATGCATTTCTCAGGAAAAAGTTTTTAAAAAATGTCTCATTTTTCATGTTTAAATTTTTCCTCTTTCTTTTTAAATTAGTACTCTTTTGTGTTTGTGTTGTTGGAAAGAAAGAATGGCTAAATTGAATTTAATCCCCCTCCTATATATATTGAAGATTATTTATTGAATAAAATGTGAAAATGAATAATAAAAAAAATTAATTTTTTTAGAAACTTTACACATTGGTAATACCAATAACTAAATAATATTTTGTTAATCAATTTATAAACCAATTTATTCAACATAAAAAATATTAGATAAACTAGTAACTTATTTTAAAATTTTGTAACTCATAAGTTATTTGAGTTAATTTTTGTAACTTATAATTTGTATTTTATGTAATTTTTTATATATTTTTTATATTTTTTATTATTTTATTTATTTTTATCCATCTTAATTTTATAAAAAAATAACCATTATATTTTTAAAATTTGTTAAATTATTTTAATTTTTTAATATAATTTAAATTAAAAAATATAAACCCGAAATTCTAAATTCTAAAAATTATATATAATAAAAAATAAAAGAAACAAAGTCATTATAACAAATTTTTAAATTAGGAAATAAAAAGATTTAATCTCTAAACGTAAATTGAATATATGAACTCATTTAAATGAGTAAATAATAAAAGTAAATTATTTAAAAAAATATATTGAAAAAAATACAAATTTTATTTATTTATATGATAAAACCTATCTTGTTATATCGTTTTATATTTATTAACTAATATATCAGATATTTTATTATCTAATTACCTTTTTAAGATTTTTAATATTAGGAACGATATTTCCTTTTTTTTAAACTCTGAATGGGCAAGGGGAAGCACATCAAAACGCAAAAACCCTGGACTCTGTTCCTTAAACCCTAACGAACTTTCACTGAATCACAGTGGCGGCAGTTTCTAAATGGAATCCCTCAGATTGAAAACCAACTACCGCTGCGTCCCCGCTCTGCAGCAGTTCTACACCGGTGGTCCATTCGTCGTCTCATCGGACAACTCCTTTATCGCCTGTGCCTGCGGCGAGTCAATCAAAATCGTCGACTCCGTTACCGCCGCCATCCGCTCCACCCTCGATGCCGACTCCGAGTCCGTCACCGCCATGGCACTCAGCCCCGACGACCGCCTCCTCTTCTTTTCCAGCCACAGCCGCCAAATCAGAGTCTGGGATTTGTCGACGCTCAAGTGCGTCCGCTCCTGGAAGGTAACGTATCGTATATTCTTGTTCTCTTCGTCACTGTTTGTTTTGGTCTGATGAATAGTGTGCTGAGTTTACTAATGTGCGTTGGCTTTAGGGTCACGATGGTCCGGTTATGTGCATGACGTGTCATCCTTCTGGAGGGTTGCTCGCTACCGGTGGAGCTGATAGGAAGGTTTTAGTGTGGGACGTGGATGGTGGTTACTGCACTCATTACTTTAAAGGTCACGGTGGAGTGATTTCTTGTGTTATGTTCCATCCCGATCCCGATAAACAACTTGTGAGTACTGTGCTTTATGCCTTTTATTTGATTGCATTCTGCTAGTTATCATTTTGGGATTCAATGTTTATAGAAATTATGTCATCGAATGTCTTCCTTAGTAGAGATGCATGAGTTGACTACTGAACCAAGTTGTTTTCTTCGATTATGCTTATGGAGCCAAAAATTATATAATATATAACTCATTGATTATAAGTATGAAATCACAATTTACAAAAAGACGTTTTACAAAAAGTAAGTATAACTTTTGTCTATATGATAACCAGTCTCGGTCAACTGTATCAATAAAAGCATCTTTGGTTGAACTTAAAACAACTATTGACTCTATACAATGGCCTACAATTCATAAACATCATTACTAAACTATTGTCTAATGCCGGTTGTATCATTCTTCTCTCTTTCAATACCGTCATTAAAAAAACACAACTTTTAGGTTTGATTCACCGACAAGCAACATTGCCGATCCACAAGTTCAACATTATCATCAAGTGGACCGTGCTTCACTAATGTTCCACATTGATGATCTTGGTTTTATAAATTATATCCTTCATCTTTTCTATACACAAAGTTGAAGGTTGGAATGCACATAAACCAAATATTCATCCCTTTTTGGACCTATTTTGTTTATCTTCAAAGGATGATTAAGGAGTATGTGCTCCACTTCCTCATACAGCCTGAGGAAGAAAATGGCTACACACTAAACTTTAAATGTAAGATTTTTGGTGTATCTGAGCCTTACTTTAAAAAGAGAAAAGAAATCAAAGGAAAAGGATTTGGATACTTTTCAAACACATATGTGAGTAATATCTTAGAAAAAATATGAAAAAAAGGTTTGCATACTTTTCAGATTCGTATCTGGAAGTATCCAAGAAGTATCAATATCCGACACCAGGAATGTCTTTTGATACCTTTTTACTTTTGCAATGTTTGGGCTTCATAGGATTACACTGTGACAGTGTACATATTCATGATAGCAAAATGCCTTGTTTACTACTGTCTGAACCAATTGATATGCTTGTACACAATTAGATTGGAATCTTTGACCACAGTCATGTGAATTACTCATTAATTTAATAGAAGGACTGAGATTTTTCTCTTTTTTTTCAATGGAGAAGTATAAGATCACATGTTATGGTGTAAAACAACTTTATGGATTTGTGAATTGAACAGAGTGATTGTTGATGGTGTTCATGGCAGGGAGTTGATTAAACTTCCATAATGGAGTTGGTACAAATACAATATGATTGTTTGCTTGTAGTCCTTTTGATGCAAATGCGATTTTGTATATCCCTACCCTGTTCCTCAATTTTAACTATTCCCAACTATTGATTTTACGTTTTCATTTCCCATATTTAACTGATCATGGTGAATTGGTGCGCTCAGCTTTTTTCTGGAAGTGATGATGGTGGTGATCATGCAACAGTAAGGGTTTGGGATGTTTCAAAAACCAAGAAAAAGAACTGTATTGCTACATTAGATAATCATTGCTCAGCAGTGACTTCTTTGGCAATATCTGAAGATGGCTGGACGCTGCTTAGTTCTGGAAGAGATAAGGTAGGCTCTACAATTCTCTGTCAAGTTTTAATTGACTATTTTAAATTAATTTAGTCCACTGAACTGACAAATTTGTTTTCTGGTTATTGGCAGGTAGTAACGTTGTGGGATCTTCACGATTATAGCAACAAGAAGACTATCATTACAAATGAGGCAGTTGAAGCTGTTTGTGTGATTGGTTCCAGCAGTCCATTTACTTCATCTCTGCATTCATACGAGCAAGATACAAAAAAACGTGGTGGTTCTCAAACATTCTATTTCATTACAGTTGGTGAACGTGGCATTGTACGCATATGGAATTCTAAAGGGTAATATATGAAGATTTGTTCGATCATCAGTGTATATATTTCTAATATTATGAAATTTTGCACTAGTTGCACCTGGGTTGGGTTTGTTTAAGCTTTTAAAAAAGTGATTTTAAGATAGTGTACTTAAATTTGTGACTTATGATGGAATCTATGCTTTACCTCTTTATTTTTTTGTTTTTTTTTAATATTGACAGGGCAGGTTGCATCTTTGAGCAGAGGACTTCAGATGTTACAGCCAGCATAGATGAGGATGGCTCACGTAGGGGTTTCACTTCTGCTGTTATGCTTCCCTCTGATCAAGGATTGCTTTGTGTGACTGCAGATCAGCAGTTTCTGTTTTACTCTCTGGAGTGCACTGAAGAGTTGTTACAATTAAATCTAACCAAAAGATTTGTTGGATATAATGAAGAAATTGTGGATATGAAGTTTTTGGGGGATGATGAAAAATTCCTAGCTCTTGCTACAAATCTTGAACAGGTATGGGGATGTGCATTTTTATCTAGAAATTAGTAAACTGTTGCGATTTAAAAAGAGTTTAACACTTTCAACCCAGTCAATTTGAACATATATGTACTGAAAAAAAAGCTAACTTTTCTCGACTGCAGGATGTTGTTTTTTATTTAGTTTAGTTCACAATTTATGATGTTTGTTCTTGTTTCCTTGGTTGTTGTAGTTGTAATTTGTGAGAATATAAGCAATGTTAACAAATTTGGGGATGAGATTTCCTTTGTAGATATTTTTCATTTTGCAATTAATTACATCAACATTGTAAATAAGTCCATTCTCAATTAATGAACATCACATGTTTACAGTAGGAAAGATTATAAAGAAATTGTTGGGGTGTTTTAAATCTCCATTTCCAAATTTACTTTTCTCGTCAAACAATTTTACAGATTTTATCATTCTAAATGTTATGTAGTTGTAGCTTCTTAGTGAATCTAAAGTAAGTGATTCAGCAAATAATGGGAAAAATAAAATAGAAATCAGGAAGCAACAAAAAAAGGAAATCTTAGTCAATAGTATGTTTGCAAGACTTGCATAATCACACAAACAAACTATGCCCTATATTTTTTTGAAACTATTATCAAATAGAAGAAATGAAGTATTAACACTCGATGAGCAGAGGGTTAACTCAAGGAGATCCCTTAGCACCTTTTATTTTCTACATAGTTGAGGAAGGGTTGTGTGTTATGATGGGACAAGCTAAATTAATATATAGAAAAGCTTTTTGGTTGGGAGGGACAAGGTATAGATTGACCTCATATGTATAAATAACATACTGATCGAACATTTTAATTTCATAATGATGCAAAATATTAAACCTCAGTAATATAGTAACATGTCAAGTAGTAATAAACTACTAAATAAGTCCAAACAATGGCAAGAACTTCATGCAATGCATAAGTTTGTAATATGATAACATTTAAATAAAAAAGGAGAAATATCTTCAAATGTCCGTTTTCAAGATCATAACAACCATTTTTAAGTATTTGAGGAGGCACTTGCATTGCCCTCAATTGAATTTGATCCACTCCTAGACGTATTTTACAAAAAAGGTAATAGGAAGTATAAAAAATAAATTGAAAACATGAATTTCAGTTTCAATTCAAAGCTCTATTACAACAACCTATTACCATCCACTTTCCAAATTTAGTTTACAAGTTCACATGCGTACCTTAAACTAAAAAAGATGGAGCTTCTAATCATGTAGAGAAAGTACAAGAATGAAGCTTCAAGTTGTGCCTAGAGAATAGAGTTATTTGCAAACCACAACACCAGGGAGAAGTTGCCACCTCTTGCTTGAGCAACAATGCACAAAGAGGGGTGTGAGATGGGAGTTGTGGTGGGTGTCATGATTGACAATGATATGGTTGTTGTCATCGGCATAGAGATGGGTGTTGTGATGAGAAGAGTAGCTTTGTTAATATAAACAAAGAGAAACAACACATGAATGAGTGCCACAGACAGCCTTAATTGTGGGTATTCTCCTTTGTTCCATTTTCTCATGCAAAGCAACACAAAGGGTTATCATTTTAAAAACATGGCTGAGTTTGGTAGAGTTAATGAGTTTAGCATGATGTTCATTCAAAATTGACTCTACAAACAAGTTAATGCAAAATGGGGTGGTGGAGTTTTGAACTCATGCTTTTATCATGTTTATAGTAAAAAAAGTGGCACTTGAACATGCCAACTCAGTCATGAACTAGTAGTTTGGCCGAGTTAATCTAAATTTAGCACAATTCAAAATTACTCTACAAATGAGTATACACTAAATGGGGCAGTGGACTCGTGAACTCTATGTTCTTATTAGTTAAAACTCGAGTTTTATAACCATGTTGAGATGGGTTGAACTTGTGTTTGGACTTGCAATTAAATGTTTTCAAGAGTGAATTGAGATGTATTGGGTTGGAGAAGAGCACCTTGGAGAGGTTTGCTAATTTCTTGAATTGCAAGGTCTTACATATAAATTCACTATAACCCGATATTCATTGTTTATTTTCTTTTTGGTGATATGTCAGTAACGCTTTTAGGTACCTCTGGTGGTATCATTATTATTATATAATATCTTTATTTGTTGAGCAAAAAAAAAACCTTCTAATGCTTGATGAATATAAATATTCAGCATTTGATTCTCTAACTTTCATTTTCTTACATGTCTTCCATTCTTTATTCTAGCAATGATCTTTAATGCACAAACCTACTGGAACTTTGCAGGTTCGGATTTATGACACCGCATCTATGTCATGTTCATATGTCTTGTCTGGTCACACTGAAACTGTTCTATGCCTTGACACCTGTGTATCAACTTCGGGGAGAACATTGATTGTAACTGGAAGTAAAGACAACAATGTAAGTTTTCTCCCCTTTGATCTCTCAAGATTGTTGAAAAGGCTTTAAATTTAATTTATTGGAAGAAGTGCTTGAGGTGCTTCAGTAAGTGTTAACAAGTACCCTATTGACTTCATAGTGTGCTTGTAGTTATGTATTGGGATTAGTAATTAAAAACCGTTAGTCAAACAGGTTAGGTTGTGGGAGTCAGAAAGTGCGAACTGCATTGGAGTTGGTATTGGTCATATGGGAGCTGTTGGAGCCATTGCCTTTTCCAAAAGAAAACGAAATTTCTTTGTTAGTGGCAGTAGGTGAGTATTGATTCATTTATTCCTATTTTGATTCTCAATAGCAAGAACTTGTCTATGCTTTTATCCCCTGTAAGTTCCTGCATTTTGGATTCCTTTTATATGGGTTTTCTTATGTTCAATCTCTTAATTTCTTATGATACGCCAAGGTTTTTTTGTAACTATTCTTAAGTGATAATGTTATATATAAGGGAGAAAGACGATAATAAGTAACTTTATGTGTTTTGGAATTCTCATAATAACATTTTATCAATGACATTATTAGATGTATTGACTTCAAGTAGTTATAAAGCAACTTTTAAACCTTTTGCTGTTTTCCACCTTCCTATTCTGCAACAGAGATGATTTAGTTTTACTAGTTAAAATTTTGTGGTTGACCTTCTGTGTGGTGTTTCCCTTTCTTTTAAAGATAGTAGAAGTCGAAACGCAAAAAAACTTCCTATTGTTAACAGTATAATTTCATTCACCTTGTTTTAGCATTGAAATCAATATCAGAAAATTTGTGCTGAATTTAATCTCCTGTTCCTTCCCTTTTTGAGTTCACTGAATCCTGCAACACAATTTCATTTAGTCTGTTATCTAGATATTTTGCTACTCATAGATTATTTTACCCAGACATTACAATGTGGCCTTCCTTTGTATTCGACTATATGAACTGAATAAAGTAATATGTTATTGAGTGTACTTTTGAATTCATTGGTTCTAATCCTGCAAGCCTTTATATGGTACTATTTTGTTATTTATTCCCTTTCATTGTTTTTTCAGTGATCACACTCTTAAGGTATGGAGTATGGATGGCCTCTCTGACAATATGACAGTGCCAATTAATTTAAAAGCAAAAGCTGTTGTTGCAGCTCATGATAAAGATATCAATTCTGTAGCAGTTGCTCCAAATGATAGTTTAGTATGTAGTGGTTCTCAGGTTGGTAATTGTATCTGACTTTCATCTTACTTTAGGCCTTTATATCATGTATTCTAATTATTTGCAGAAAAAAGTACTGCCACTTTAGTTGTGCATGTCTTCTTTTATTCTAGTAAAGTATCACCAGCTACTTACACCGGCTTCTTTCCTTTCCTTTTACATTTTTGAGTATTATAGTGTTTCTATCATAGTTATCGATGTCATTATGTTCTACTTATGTATCCCTTTCAGGATCGTACAGCTTGTGTTTGGAGACTTCCAGATCTAGTATCTGTTGTTGTGTTTAAAGGGCATAAAAGGGGAATTTGGTCAGTAGAATTTTCTCCTGTCGATCAGTGTGTTGTAACAGCATCTGGTGACAAGACAATAAGGATATGGGCTATAGCTGATGGCTCCTGTTTGAAGACATTTGAAGGACACACTTCAAGTGTGTTAAGAGCATTGTTTGTTACCCGTGGAACACAAATTGTTTCCTGTGGTATGAGGCTATCCTTTGCTGATTTTCCTTGTAACATTTTGATTTCCTGCCAGTGTGATCAGCTTAATTAATTTTTCAGGTGCTGATGGATTAGTAAAGCTTTGGACTGTAAAAACCAATGAATGTGTTGCTACTTATGATCATCATGAAGATAAGGTGCCACAATATTTCTTTTCATCTAATATCATATTTTCTGTTTATGGGTGTATATACCTGAAAATATGCTTCAAATTTGTTACATGCATAATATTTTCCGAAGGTGAGCTCTTGAATTATTAATTAGAAGCTGTATATTGATCTGTTTAGTTTATCAGTGCTGCCAAATTGCATGCAGCGTTGAACATTCAAATTATGCTTTCCTTGGTCACCCATTATTTTGAATTTTAGAGAGAATGTGATTTTTTTAATTGATTTTTTTGAAGGGTGTGTAGGTTATATTTTGGCAATGGTCACAATAAGCTTAGAAAAAAAGGTCATCCTATGATACACAACTGTTTTTGAACTTTTTTTCTTCTTTAGAAGATACTTTTTAGGTACCAAGAAAAGAACTAAAACAGGTTTTTTTTAATATCTAAATATTATAAATTGTTTGAAAACATATCTTTTCATGGAAAAAAAAAACACTTTTTTGGAAAACTGAAAAACAGGTGTTAAATTCACAAAATTCAGGTTTCGTAGACCTTTCCTTTTGCTGACAAAATTTGACATGCAGGTTTGGGCCTTGGCTGTAGGCAAGAAAACAGAAATACTTGCAACTGGTGGTGGTGATGCTGTTGTCAATTTATGGTTTGATTCCACTGCAGCTGACAAAGAAGATGCTTTCCGTAAAGAGGTGAGTTCAACCAATCATTCAATATTTGATGTCCTGACATCCTGAAAGTTAAATCAAAGGTTACGTTTCATGGTGATTCATGAATAATTATTGTGAAGACTTGATATTTCCTATTACATATCGTATCAATTTTATGTTGCTCTTTCTATGAATTTAATGCAACAATGAAGGACCAAGAGCAGTCACAATGTTGGAAATCGTCTGAATGGAATTTCTATCAGTAAAAGTCATTAACATCCGTTGTTTAATTGTCAGGGATTTGTGCATTTTGCTCATGTTTTTTCTAATGCAACTGTCTTGCAAGACACTTAATATTAGGATTTTATGATGTCTTTACCTCAATTATATCCTGAATTAGATTATCAAAGCTGTTTGTTTGTACTTTTTATGTTGCAAGTTTGAAATCATAGTTCACTTTTGTAACAAAGTGGTAAGTAAAGGGTGATCTATTTGGCTGATTGTTTTTCATAGTTTATTTTATAGTTTCATAACTGGCATAAAATAACCAATATTTTTTATCTAAAGATTTTTTTTGGAAATATGCTTTTTTTTCAAAGCTATAAAAAGCTGAAAAAAATGGCTTCGTTATAATAAACCAAACCAAACAAATGCAAAATCAGTTGCAATGGTAAACAACTCTTTATTCGGGCTTTTTTTTTTTTAATTCAATATCATAAATTCACTCACAAACTGACAAAGTTGTCCACTTCGTTTTACTTCATCATGGAGTAGTTTCAGCTCAAGGATATTTATTTTAATGACATGGAGAAGAGTGGATTCAAGAAAAGTTGTCTAAAAAGATCTTTTTCTTAAGTTCAACTGGTTGATATTGTGGTAGATTGTCCAGATATATAATTACCTGCTCTGTTTTTTTTAGGTTTTTTATATATTCTTTCATCACAATTGCCCTGTGTTTTAGAAAGCATTGTAATGTCTAATTATAATGCAGGAGGAAGGAGTTCTGAAAGGTCAAGAGCTTGAGAATGCTGTCTCAGATGCTGACTATACTAAAGCAATCCAAATTGCATTTGAGCTGCGCAGGCCACATAGGCTTTTTGAGTTATTTTCCGAACTTTGCAGGTTAGCAACAATTATTTGGTTGGCTGAATCTTTTAGGCATACACTTGACTGATATTTCTGCAGGAAGAGAGCGGCTGAAGATCATATTGACAGAGCACTTAAGGGCTTGGGTGATGAAGAGCTTTGCATATTATTTAACTATGTTCGAGAATGGAATACAAAACCAAAACTCTGTTATGTTTCACAGTTTATACTTTACAGAGTTTTCAGCATCTTTCCTCCAACTGATATTGTTAAGGTGCGTTTTTTTAACCCTTCTTCGTTTGAAGTGGCGTTAAGCAACTAATCATGCATTTCTTTCATATTATGATGGTTAATAACTGAAATGCTTGGCCTGATTTTTGAATATGGTTTTGTACTTTTATAAACCCTTCTTACATTTACTTGTTTTGACATTGTACTATTTTTTAAAATATTTTTGCAAGGATTTTAGCCTAAGTGTACTTCTTATAACCCATGTCTAATAAATATTTTTTATGGGTTATTTCAGATTAAAGGGATTGGTGAATTTCTTGAAGGTCTTATCCCTTATAGTCAGAGGCACTTTGGCAGGATAGACAGACTTGTTAGAAGTACTTTTTTGTTAGATTTCATTTTATCAGGGATGTCGGTTATTGAACCAGAAGCTCAACCGACAGAATCAAAGACCGAGTTGCTGTTGCAGTCCGATATTCACATTCCAGACACAGAAAATGGCATCGAGGAGAGAGATCACACTCCTGAAATTACCGCTTCAAAGAAAAGGAAATCAAACAAATCAAGACATGGCTCACATAAGAAAGTTAAGAATGTAGCTTTCAACAAGGTCGATTCTATACAACTACAGGCATAGGGATTGGTGCTTTGGTCGTTGTCTCATGTATACATAATATTAATTGATCGATGGAGGAGCAGTTTTGATTCATCCAAATTTTGAAATCTTACCGTCATTTGATTATATGTAAGCGTAGCTGCTGTAATTGTATCACTATTGGTTCTTCGAGTTGATTAGTTTTCTGGTCTTGCTCTCAGCACTCTATTCGGAATATTTCTTCTGCTGTCTAACGAAAGAAAGTTACTGTGTTGAGAGACTGCTGAGCACTGTCAACTGTTGCATGAAAAAGTAATTAGAAGCAATTGCACCAAATTTGACCCACAATTCTTATAATGTTCAATTCCTTGTTCCTTGCCTTAAATTTAAAAAATACAAGAGAAAAGCCAACATTCAGAAGGAGTACTACTGATTTCCTTTATGTTCTGAACGAGTTTTATGTATACCTGATTTATTTATTAGCCGTATGGCGGTCAAGAACTGTCGTATTCCATGTATTTTATGTACTTTTGTGCCTTTGAAACAGTATCTTGTTTCTAGTGCTAGGCAAAGATTGTCATGGTCGTGATCTGTGTCCTGTTTCATCGCATTGTAGTGAATTAGATGGATTAAACACGAGGGAAATTCAGATAAAGAATTTGTTATGCAGATTAAAGTTTTATCTCTTATGGTAACCAGAATAAAACAGGAAAACTATTTATTAAGACTTTCCTGTGGGTTAACATATATAAAGTTTTTAAATCTGGTAAATGCGAAAGGTCGAAAGCCTTTTTAGATCCATTTAAAGATTACAATTACTATTGGATAAACTTTTAGTGGTTGAAAAGCAGTGATATTTAAATTTAACATTTTCTTTTTATATGTTAAGTCTTAATAATTTGAATCCCCACTTAATTAGTTTGATATACTATTAGTGTGGCTAGTCACTTTTGACTTCTTAGTGGGGGCATTATAGTCCACCGTGCCGTTTAAGTTAACAATTTATATAATTAAATTATTTAACACTTTAACTACATAAGAATTTTGAAGATTTTTAAACTAAGTATTTTAAGTAGAGTTGTCAGAATTTTAGAATTCTGATAAATTGTAATTTTAGCAGTTTTAAGTTACCTTTAACATTAAAGAGTTCCTTTCTTAAGTTCAGGAGACAAGTAAAAATTTAAAACAGTTTAAGAATAAACTTAAATCTTCCCAAATAACTTTTATCAATATCATGTATTTGTGTTTTAAGCTTTTATTTTTCAGTGTCGTAAGTTGGGATGTTCAAAATTGAAATGATTTAGAAAAATATGAAAATTAATTATTTTTTTTTTTCTTGCACAGATTGAAAATTAAAAATCAAGCTTGAAAGTTATTTATGATTCAAATGTATTTCATTTAAAATTTAAAATACATTGTAAAACAAAACAATGGTAAATCTATATTGTAATTTTAATTATAAAATTAGGTAATTTGTTGATGAATGAGAAAAAGTCAGTATTATAAATATAATAATAATTATAAATATAATAATAAAAAAAAACTACAACATATTCATTTAACAATTTATCATAATAAAATATTTTAATGTTTTTTGTAGAAATATTTTACATCTTTTAATAATAAAAATTATAAAGATCAATTAAAATAATATGAAATCGTAAAATATTGGGTTGTTTTTAGTTCAAAATTCATATTAAATTTAAATTGAGCAAAAGTAAATTATGGTTGTTTTTGGTTTGAGTGTTTAAAGAAACAAACCCTGTTGGTTCACAGCTCCTTCATCATTTGCATTGTTATTCGACTCTCACAGAAACCAGACATGTCAGAGTTTGAATCGGAAATTGCAGAGGGTGAGAGGTACCGAGTGGGCTATGCTCTCCAACCCAAGAAAGTGAAAAGTTTCCTTCAACCCTCCCTCCTCGATTACGCCAAACAACACGCCATCGATCTCGTCCAAATCGACCCCTCTACACCCTTAGAACAACAAGGACCCTTCCACTGCATCATCCACAAACTCCACACTCCACAATGGAACAATCACCTCCAACAATTCTCAGCCACACATCCAGACACCGCAGTCATTGATCCCCCCGACTTGGTGAGTCGCCTCCACAACCGGGTTTCAATGCTCGAGGCAGTCACACACCTGCAAATTTCCATCGAAAATGCCACCATTGGGGTTCCCAACCAAGTGGTCGTAAACGAACCCAAAGCCCCCGATTTCGACAAAATCGAAGAATCGGGTCTGCGATTCCCCGTGATCGCGAAACCGTTGGCGGCTGACGGCGGCGATGGCTCTCACGAACTGTGTCTGGTCTTCGACCGCGACGGACTCAACTCCTTGAGCGCTCCCACGGTGCTACAAGAGTTCGTGAATCACGGTGGGGTCGTGTTCAAGATTTACGTTGCTGGGCGGCGCGTGAAATGCGTGAAGCGCAAGTCTTTGGGTGATATATCGGAGGAGAGGCTGAGAACGTTGAAGGGGGAGGTGCTGCCGTTTTCTCGTGTATCGAACTTGGGCGTCGAAGACGAGGGTGGCGCCGTGGAGAAAACTGAAATGCCGGCGCAGTGTCTGGTGGATGAGTTGGCGAAGGCGTTGAGGGAGGCCTTGGGACTTAACCTTTTTAACGTTGATGTGATCAGAGATAGTAAGGAACCCACAAGGTATCTTGTCATTGATATCAATTACTTTCCCGGCTATGCAAAATGGCCCTCTTATGAGCCCTTTATCACTGGTTTTTTGTTGGATGTTGTTCGCACCAAGGCTAATTGACTCAGTTACAAGCCTCATCAGCATGATCAATAATGTTGTAATCTTATAACACTACTCTGTGTAATTACTTTTCTTGTGCTGTTTTTCACTCCTTCCTCTTTTGTATTCCGTTTTCAAGATTTTAATTAATAAAAATAAATATAAACAAAATTTTAAATTCCACTTTCATGTTGCACCTGTTATATTTGACTGGGGATATTGCTCATTGCAAGTTCCACTACTCATCAACTGCACTGTACAGTGTGCCCTTGGAAACCTGGTTTGGTACCATGATGTTAAAGGCATGGCATTGGTTTTTCCTTGGATAATTGGTATGAATCCTTCACTTTGCTTTGGACTCAACCACTCGTTCACATATTTCTAAGACAATCTCTCAATTCATTTTTAAAATACTATTTGACAACTAATACACTAGTCCATGAAATTGCAGATATCTCGTTCTTAAATTTTTTTTAAATACTATTTGACAACTAATACACTAGTCCATGAAATTGCAGATATCTCGTTCTTAAATTTTTTTTAAATACTATTTGACAACTAATACACTAGTCCATGAAATTGCAGATATCTCGTTTTTATTTTTAAGAGCGATAAATGTCAGTCTCATTAATCCTTAGGCATCGGTTTTTAGGGTCAAGGGTTTTTCCTCTCCAAAAGCTATGCATTCTCTATCAAAACATTAGGGGTTTATGAATGAAACAAATGTAGATTATGAAGAAATGAAATTTGTCTAGGGTCAATGGTGCTCGCCTTATAGGCCTTGTCTTTATTGATATACCATCAACTCGGAGTTGCTTCAGAATCTGATTCTATGCTTAGGTACTTTGTGATGCTTTATTCTGCTACAGATTAACAATCACCACAAATTGTCATTAGTCTACAAAAAAAAAAAAAAAGGTTCTACCATGCATCGAAGAACAATTTCACATGGATGTGGCTGCTATGATTAGCACGCCCCTACCCTTGAGCAATACGTATTCTTGATAGTTACCCTATTAAGTCAAGGACACATCATACATTAATTTTAACAGTCTAATTACAGATTCACCAAAAATAGTACACAACATGCGACTCCAGTAACTAGATTTGTGAAGATATCACGCTATTTGCTTAATTGTAAATAGGAACTCCCAAAAATTCCGATATGTTTTATTGTAAGCCTACACAGTTATTAATGGACTACTACTCAATACATACTGAGCAGATAACAGATCATAACCGGGGTCTCAAATATTTACTTCACATAATGTGAATACTCTCTAGCTGAATAACTCCCAACAAAAAGTCTCAAGTGAGGTTGTATTCTTCGTTGTCTTCATCATCATTGTATACACGAAAGAAGTCATGCAGTGGCTGGCATCTCTTCTGTTGCTGCCTTTCCGCTAGCAGTTGCCATGGCACGCTTAGCTTCATAGTCCTTAACTGCCGCTTTAATGGCATCTTCAGCAAGCATGCTGCAGTGGAGCTTAACTGGTGGAAGTGAAAGATGCTTTGCAATCTCACTGCAGAACATCGATTATTTCAGTTCAAGTTTTCTCATAACAGGATGCATAATTACAATATATGTATCTAATACAACATGCATGATATGATTATTCAAAAAATATATACTATACTATATGCTTTAGCCAAGAGTTTAAGAGATTCTCCAAGTTAAAGCATTCAGTAATAGTGTGTTATCTTATATTGGATCTAGAGTCACATATCTATAATTCATTATTTCTTTTAAGGTTGGAATTAAGTTTCTTCGATTAAGTGTCTATAATTTTCTTCTTTGATTGATTGATTTTTTTTAACATGTTGAATTAAGCACGCCTACAAATAGTAATTCTTAAAGGGTCCTGATAATTGTCCAGATTCAGTCTTTAAAGGATGCTAATAACAGTCTAGATTCAGTCTTTAATTAAGATCTAAAAAGAGAATAAGGGTTTGTTTGATCATAAAAGGAATTCTGGGGGTTGATCTACGGACTTCCGCAAGACTGTCTTCTCTAAGGACTTTGCCTTTTCTTGTGGTCATTAAGAAGGACTTTGCCTTTTCTTGTGGTCATTAAGAAGGATTTTGCCTTTACTTGTGGTCATTAATAAGGACTTTGCCTTATACGAAAGATACATCAATACGTATACAAATTCATAAAACATAATAAATAGAGAATTGCAGTTCTGCAAATCCAAATCATGTACGTACTTCTTAAATATTACCAAACAAAATAAAAATTATAAATCATTTTCATAAAGGACTCCTTATAATCTACTGATAAGAATAATATTAATCTCATTTCATTCTAGAAATAGTCCCTAACGAGGACAAAAATTATTTTTTTATTCATCAAGGAACAGAGCTTCTAGGTCTCTATATAGTATTGGATTTTCACAACTTTTTGAAGTTAGATACTTCACATACATATAAATATACCGGTGAAGTACCCATGACTATCGGTATTAAATACGTATCAAATGTGAATATGTGAAATAAATTAAGTTTATTGGTTCTTCATAAACTATCCGGCAAGACTAAACTCCTATAGCCAGTACATAACAAAGAACAAGCACACAATAAAGAACAACATATTTTCTATCACTAAACATTCACTCCATAAAGATTCTTCTTTCATTCCAAAGGTAAGTTGTTCTATTGCCTTGCACAGAAAATTAGCACAGGGCTGATATCTTACGCAAAACTGCAGATAATGTTATGTATACTTACGTATTTTTTATGGACAGAACTTCCTCCATTTGCTTTCCCTTCACCCACTCAGTAGCTGAAAATAAGATAGATACATCAGAAACGTGGTAAATGAGGATGGGACAGAATAGAATGAATTGAATCAGAAAACAGAGCAATATTTGTGTTTGTGATTACCGACGGAGGAAGAAGCAATAGCAGAGCCACACCCAAAAGTCTTGAATCGAGCATCGACAATTTTTCCGGTTTTGTCGTCGACCTTAATCTGGAGCTTCATGACATCGCCGCACGCCGGTGCCCCCACCAAACCCGTCCCCACGCTCGGGTCGTTCTTGTCGAACGATCCAACATTGCGGGGATTGTCGTAATGATCCACGACCCTCTCGTGGTACAACCGCGCCGGAACCCTAACGCCTAACGACGTCGTTCCCAAAACCCTATTTGCGCTTATTCTCAGCATCTTGATTTTCAACTTCCACCCGACGCAGAGAGACCCAGGCCAAGAAGATTGGAAAGTAATAATAATAATTCGCTTTTTTATTTTATTGTTAAGCACGAGGGATATAAATTAATTAAGGCAGTTTCTTCCTGCACCCCCACAATTTTATAAATCCGGAAATTGACCTTTACTTTTTATTTTGAAATCGGGATCTAAGAGTGTGTTATGGATTCATCGATCCGAAAGTGAATCATGTTGCTTTTTAGATGAGGTGATGTTCCGAAAGCAAAGTTTGCATAAATTGTTAGAAAGCAAAGTTTGCATAAATTGTTAATTTTTGGATTGCTGAATCTGGAAGCCTAATTTCTATTACGGATCCAGAATTATTTTTTTCAATTATGAATTTCTGAATCCGGAATGCATATTTGAATTACGGATTGACAAATCTAGAATGTTTTTTCAGTTATGAATTTTCTGCATTTTTTTAATTTTAGATTAATACTGTCATTCATGTACTACCGGAAGCACCAATCCAGGAGGTTACCGGAAGCTCCAATCAAAAAATTTACCAGATTTCATAATTCAAAATGCAAAAAAAATAAATGTATAGTTTTATATGGGGACAGTTTTATCTTTGCGCAACATTATGGGGATGCAGGAAGAAATATGTAAGGATGCAGGAAGAAACTACCATTAATTAAAAGCAAAATTGTGGATATGGACTAGTAAGCCTGTTTGGCAGGACATTTACTATCTGCACCCATGATTTCTTTTTACATCTTCAATTTAATATATATATATATATAAATAAATAAATAATTGCTATTTTGAACATCAAAGGTTTTGTGAAACTTTAAGCGAAGTAGCTTATTTGGTAAGTATTGTATGTATTTTATTTTCAACATTTTTTAATGGCAAGTGAGTTTGTAGCTAATTTTTTGCGTTATTTCTGTATTGTGTTGTTTTAAAATGAGAAATTTGAAATTAAAAACTATATTTTTGGACGATACAAATTAATTGCTGTAGTATGGATCATACAATTTGTAAACAAATACTGAAAATATTTTTTTTTTTAATTACATAATGGAATACAAATTTTACTGTTCGGATTGTGCAATTTTAAAGGTAAAATTTGTATTCTAGATAATCCAAAATGACAAATTTGTTTAGCAAAAGGTTTATGTATTGACATAAATGATTACATGTTTGGAAGTTGTTATAATAATTATGTTTGACACTAGGGTCCCGTTTGGATCCAGGGGTGGTACTGTTGTTGACGACGGAAGTCACAACACCACCCCGTTTGGATCCATGCATTGTTGCGGGTGAGGGTGGAAGGAAAGTGAAAGTTGAGTGAATTCTGCTTCTCCTCAAAGATGAAGAGAAAGTTGCACTATAGAGTGGGAGTGCCAAGTCATCCACACGAACTTACAATGTTGCCCTTGCTTTTGTGTTGGAATCAAGAAGAACAGTGGTCCTGCATGCATGCCCCCATGAAACCATGAGATTCCTGACTTGGCTCAGGAATCGTTTGACCGTGTGTGAAACTGTGAAAAGTGAGTGAATGCAGTGGGTGAGGTAGGTGAGTGTGGAATGAAGCTGGCTATATAACACGAAGCATGGAGGTGGTTCCTCCATTCACAGAAAAGCAAAGAAAGCGAGCCATCATAGAGTGTAGTGTAGTGTGGTTGGAGAGATTCGTAAGCCATCATAGTTTGTGTTAGGGGCTGAGTTACGTATAGCTTTGTTCATCTCACGTCCTGGGTTCATCTCTGTGATTCATCTGGGTTCATCTGTGGGTTTGTCTGAGGTGAGAGCGTGTCTTCAAATGGTGCATAATCGATTATGGCTGAATTAGAACTGGTCAGATAATTGATTATGGTGAAGATAATCGATTAAGCAAAGTTAGTAATCGATTATCTGTAAAAATTTCAAGCCATAATCGATTATCTGAAGTGTGGAAAAAGGGTCATAATCGATTATTTATTGCCATAATC
>Ga0123342_1001368_pt1 | contig 40956 bp, 17 predicted proteins | sample Turbeawhitnodule_FD_89960 | JGI IMG/M metagenome (GOLD analysis project Ga0123342, IMG submission 89960) | Root nodule microbial communities of legume samples collected from Mexico - Turtle bean Mexico white nodule | ecosystem: Host-associated > Plants > Roots > Nodule | place: Mexico: Nepantla...
AGAAACTAATTTAGAAACCAATTTTTGTTTTAGTTTCCAAAATGGTCTCTAATTTAGTTACTATTGCAACTAATTATTTTGGTCTCTAAAAATTGGTTTCTATTTCATGATTTTCTTGTAGTGAATGGTTGAGATATCTCTAAAATAGTTCCATTATATTTATTCATTTTTTCCCAATCATTCTCCCAGAAGCCACCTTCACCAACATCAAGTAATTGGTAAAATGTAAGACTCGTTTTTTTGTTAGGTTTTTCAGACAAACTCAGCCAGACTTTTTTGTACAGAGACACAGAAATGTAAACTATATATGTATGTGTCTTTTTTATTCTGAGTCAATGAAAAATTCTATAATATCTTTCATGGTCTTTCAATCACAAGAGAAAATGCAACACTAATTGACATATATTACGCAACTGCTCCATTACTTGTATTATTTTCCATAAAGCAAAAGGTGTTGGAAAAACAAAAGAAAAAGCTGCATATAGTCCAAACAAGTTTTCCAAGTATGTTGCATGCACAAACAAATGCTTTATTTCTCTGGTAGATCTAATCTAATCCCTAAGACCAGTGTTATCCACAGAGAAAAACATTCGGAAAAGGAAACACACATACTCTTGATGTCATTGGACATAGTTTGAAGTTTTGAACAGTGCAAACACTGTGTCGTGAATGAATGAAATTGCTTATGCAGCATGAAAGCCATTGACAGAGCCTTGTACCTCTGCACAAAGAGCAATGAGAGCAGTGAATTGCTTTCTTTTCTGACAAAGCAGACTAGGATGCATGCAACAAGCATGTAATGGAAAGGCTTTTGGGACAGAAAGTGATGCCCTCTTAGGATTTTTTATCAAATAATTGTGAAGGGTGTTATCAAGATATGTTCAAAAAGGTGGTGTTCTAGGCTACACCAACTTTAATTTCCACCAAAAGGGACAATCAATCAAGAGGTCTTTAATTTGGCAATGTGTTCCAAATTAGGGTATTTATGAAATAATCAAAAGGATCAGAATCTCTAGTTGATTCCACTTTGTGTTTTGTGTGAGTGAAACCACCCTTTAAAACTAAAGTTACAATCATTTTATTGGTATAATTGACTTCCATTTAATCTGTTTTTATAATTCTTTATGAATAGATATAGTCTATCTATGTATCGTTTTTGTTAACATATCTAGGTTGATTCCATTTTTTCTAAGTGAAATCAGCATTTATTGATATAATAGACTTCTATTTAGTTTGTTCTTAGAATTCTTTACGAACATTTATAGTCTATGTATTATTTTTGTTAATATATGAGTTTTGATCTAGTTTTTCATATTTTTATAATAATACATTTGTCTTGTGACGACAGATGATTATTGTTACTTAAGGTGTTAACCTAGTTGAAATGTCAAGTTATATAGTAATACAAAAACTTTTATAAAACCTAGTTGAAATGTCAAGTTGCATAGTAATACGAAATTATAAATAATTCACTTTTTAATTTTTAATATGAATGTAAATCTCCAACAACTAATTACATCACCACTGTCCTTTCATGAAAAACTAAGGCAAATAACTTTCTACATGTCAAATTACTACACATATTGTCGTTTTTTCAATCCTTACAAAGATGGGTTTCATTTGGGGGAGTAAATATCTTACATGTGAAAACATTAACTCCAACAAGAAAACAAAAATGGTGAAACTAATACCTAATGTTGAGTGATTGAACACAGGTAATGAATGACATTGATGAGTGTTTGTTAAAAATGAAGAGATGATTGTTACCTCTAGAGTACTTGAAAGAATGGTCTTCCTTTTGAATCCCCAGAATTATGCTGAGAAATAAAAAAGATCCATGCAAATTCTCCTCTGGTTTCTGCACAAGCACAAAGATTCATCATAGAAAATTTTCTGATATTCAACACAAGCTTCTTCGGAATCAATCCTAAAGCATGTCTATGGAATTCAGAGATCTGATTTAACTCTTCTAACTTCAATTTTCCTTTTTTTCTGCTTAATTAATGGTGTACCATACCAGAATACTTCCACAAAAATATAGAAATAAAAAATAAAATAAAATAAAATGTGTTGGCTTATGTCCATAAAAGTTCAACGTGTGATGTGCATATTGCAGGCATTGTAATATTATATATGTAAATACTAGGGAATATTTAAAATGGTGTTACTTATTAATAATTAATTTTACAATTTTTAAGCTTTGGTGTAGCAGAGTAGCCAGGGATGTTATTGGCCCTAATTGACATTAGTTATTAATTCAACCAAAAGAGTTAATTTAATTTAAAAAAATTGTTGGAGTATTGATATATGGAAAGAGTGACAGTTTATTATAATAATGTGCTTTTTTATTTGAATTTGGCAGAAATTCTTAAATTTGTAATTGTTTCAGTAAATTTACAAGATAACATAATGGGTAATGATCACTAAATATTCCTAGTTGCTTGAGATGGTAACTAGTTCTGTGCTTTAAAAAATATTTAAAATAGTTGTTTAATAATAACTAAATTATTAATTTTAAAAATAAAAAATAATTAGTCATTATATAATTATATTAATTATCTATAAATTATTAGTATTTAAAGTAATTTCTATTATTAATAGAAATTTATAAAATAATTTTAAAATTAATATCTAATAATTTAGAATTAGTTTATATTTTTTATGAATAATAAAATTAATTTAGATATTAATAATTTTTTAAAAATTTGTTTTTATTTAGTGATATTTTTTAATATTTATTCTACTTTTTTATCATTTTTTAATTTTGAATTTACAATTTGAAACTTTTAAATGAAATTTCATTTTTTATAGGGAAAGTAAAATTATTATTAGCTAAGAGATGTGCATGCACTCAAGTGTTTTATATGCTTTCATTTGTGATCATTTAGAAAAAATAATGATTGGTTTATATATTAAAAGAATATACTGAAAGAGGATAATGGTAACAAATGTATAGCAATCACAATATTAGTTTGCGATGATAAAAGTATATCTATACCAATAATAGAGAGGTGATAGTACGAATAATGATAACTATGATAATAATATTAGAAGTCATAATAATGTTCACTAATTAGTAATAGTGTTAGTGACCATGATAAAAAAGGATTACTGATAAAAATAGTGTTAGTGGTAGGAATAACCCATATAAGATTATACCATTTATTTGAAAATTTGCTATAGAATTACTGATTATGAAAATAATAGAGATAGTGAATAACTACTCATTATTATTATTATTATTGATAAGTGATGATTTATGAGTATACATGTATATTTAACGAGGATGTTGTGTTAAATTAAAAAAAAAAAATATTATATTTTATAACTAAATATCATAATTTTTTTTTTGTTAAAAGAGAGCTAAAAATATTTTTTGTCATATCTTATTTAATTCTACTTTATTTTGAAATTAACACTTGAAATAAAAATAAAATGAAAACTTATAATAATCCAACCAAATAATTATATATGCATCATATTTCACACAGTTATTTCATGATTGTGTTTTATTTTAACGTTGTATTTTATTTTATTTGAAATAAGTAATACCAACTATTCTATTTTTAGAAGTGGTAAAATGGGCTAGTTCAGGCCATTTTGGGTAGACTCACTATTGATTTGTAAAAAATAAAGCGGATCAGATTGGTCTATCTAAGTTATAGAGACTGAAACTGGTAACTTGTCTCGTTATAGGATAGGGGTTCTCTCTGCACCACCTTGAATGTGGTGCTTTCTTTCTCATTTTCAAGTTGTTCTAAAGGAACAAAACAAAATTGCTTATTTTCTTAAAATCATTTTCTAACATGTAACAGAAAAGATGGATGCAATTTGCTTTAGAATCATTGTGTTCCAAAGTTGTGTGATGATGTTCTTGGTTCAAAAGTATGACAACATTCAATTTGATCACCTTCCAAAATCACCCATTAACATATCTTTATCTATGTGGGGATAAAAGTTCGATGTTCCTTCCTACCCCATTGGTAATAGGACAAAAATCTATCATCTCCTTATTTCTTCTTTGTGTAATTTTATATTATTTATGAACTTTTGGATCAAATAATATACATGTTTGAATTATGATGGATGTTATTTATTTTCAAAATATTTCGCAATAACTAACATGAATCATGATTTTAACGTGTATTGAATTTTAACTTTTACTTAGTTGATGATGTAATGGGTATTGGACGAGTCTTATACGAGTTTCTCTAGAGTGATCTTATTTGGACAAGTTTGGAGAGTTTCAATTTTTCAACTTTGTCTTTTCATCTTCTCTTTAACTTGTTTATTCTCATTTAGCCTTTCTACCTCCATTCTCCCATAGAATCTTAAAATTAACAAATTTAATAATAAATCATTCACATGCATCTTATAATAATAAATTTAGGAGTTGAATTATAACTACTTTATTAATTAAATTTCGTAAGTGTCTATTTTTTTTTATGAAATATTATTCAATTATCATATCCCAAACCAACCACTATATGTTCAGTATATTTCTTAAATTTTTTACCAAACAAAAGTATGAGCTTATTAGCTACTAGTTGTAAAATATTTTTGTGAGATTTTAGCCTATTAAAAATGAATGTTAGGGTTTGTTTAGAAAATTTTCAAATTTCAACCTATTAAAAATGATTGGCCAATTAAGATTTTTTAAGACAATAACCTAATCTATTTGAACACAAACTGGTTGAGTTATCAAATTGAATATCTAGAAAATATAAATTTTGTTCAAACTCATTTCAAAATTTTGTTAATAACCTTACAACAATTATGATTACTGTGTTAAAAAATTATTTATACAAAATTTTGTCAATATCCTAATATTAACCTTATTACTAGTGAGTTCTCATTTCAGAATGTTTGGGAAAAAATCATTTCAATGTTAATTTATGTAATTTTTCTCATAAGTGATCAAGAATAATTTTACAAGTAAAAAGTATATTTTTTGTTGATAGATAATATAATGTGAATAAACTAAATGAAAATTGAGAAACGTAATTCTTTTAGATTTGTTCAAATTTTCTAAAAAATAATAGTAGTAAAAATCTTCAAATATATTCGTAAAATAAATTTACGCAACCTAATATCCATCTTTAATTAAATGTATTCTTCACAAATAAGAGCAAGTTGTGATAATTTTACAAATATATAAGAAACTAAAAAAAATAGACATGATTATTATATTTATAAAATAGAAAACTACGTTTATATATAAGTTTCGATTAGATCTTATTAGTTATCAAAATAAAATCTACGATATGATCCAATTAAAAAATTCAGTTTTTCTATTTTCAGTTTATTCAAATTTTAATCAATTTTATATTTCTATTGAATTTAATCAATTTATAACCACTCATAAAAGTTTATGTTTATATTTTTGAATAATTTTATATAAGATAGCTTCATCTATGATTTTCTCCACATTAATGTAAGGAGTGTATTAGTAACAAGGGTAAGTGCAAATAGTAGTTCCCCACATAAGCACTCTGTGAGGGCCTAAGACTTATATTTCTTTTTGGGCTGACAGTATGTTTTGGGCTGGACCAATAGTCAATATTACAAGGCCGATTTATTTACACTCTTCTTTTTTCCTTTTTTACAACACTTCATATATTTTTTCCTTTTCGTATATTCATAATTTAATTTTCGAAATGTATTTTAAAATAATTTCTAGGAAATAAAAAAAAAAACAAGAAAGTAAAAAGAAAATCATTCTTTCGAAATTAAGTGATTGCAACAACATTAATTTTATCCTTGTAAGATTCATCATATCGGATAAACCTTTTAAAAAATAATAAAAAGTTATTATTTTTTTGTTCCTTTTAATATTCAAAACTCATTTTAAGTTAATAGTTAATATAACGAAATCAAAGTTTGAAATTTTAAGAAGTGATTTATTTTTCAGATATTGTACTTTATTATATTATTATAGAAATTATAAATTACAATTAAAACTAATAATAAATATAAACATAAGGATCATTTTTAAAATATATATATATATATTATTATTTCAGGCTACAATATTTCAGACATTTTTATTTTTATTTTTTCAAGGTATATAATTCGTACTAACTTTATTTCTCTCAACTATCAAATTATTTTTTGTTATCTATATATTTAATCTTCTTGATTGCTTATCACTTTCAATCTATTATATTTTTTTTTATCTCTAAATTGGATTTCAATAAATATCTTTTTAAGAAAACATCAATAGTTAAACGCAACTTTATCTTATAATTTAAATTGTGTAAATTTAAGATATTAAGAATAACAGCAAAGTAACTTCTGAAACAAAAGTTTCGTGCGTGTTTGTTTTGTCTAGCTCTCAAAATGTTTAACTAAATCAAACCTCAATTTCAATGTATTCATAGTTCAGTTATAATCATAATTCTATGTGGATCTGATCTGAGTTCATTCATAGTCAAAAGTCCAAACTATGGAAATTTGAGTCACAGCACAACCTTGGATCCAACACTGTCACCTGTGTTTCAAATCCCATAATTCAACCTACCCCATTGTTGTTATCAGTCTCAAGCTCGGATTTTGAGTGTAAAGATCTGTGTTTTGACCATGGAGAACTCGGAGAAGGTGGTGGCTGTGATCATGGTGGGTGGGCCCACCAAAGGTATTTGAAATCTTTGCATGTTTTCTGATCAAAGTTAGTGTCTTTTTCCAGTTTGGAATTTTGGGATTCTCTATGTTTCTTACATGGCTTTGCTAAATTGTGTCTGCAGGGACCAGATTTCGGCCTCTTTCCTTCAATATTCCCAAACCCCTTTTCCCTCTGGCTGGCCAGCCAATGGTTCACCATCCTATTTCTGCTTGCAAAAGGGTTTGCTTCTTTGCCTCACCTCAATTACCCTTCTCACTGTTTCTCATCAAATTGAGGGGAAAATAAATTAAAAGGACTTCAGTGTCAATGTTGATTTGCATACCTGTTTGTGTGTGTGTGTGAGTGAATACACATGTTCTCCATTAGTTTAAACTCTAAAGTTCAAATGTGTGTGTATATGGTTTTGGTTGTGTGTGTGTGCATATGGTACCGTTAGTCTAAACTCTAAAATTCGAATTTGATCAAGATGGAAAATAAATAGAATAAACTTGAAGGAACTTCAATTTCTGTGTGTGTGTGCTCACGCACGCCCGTGTATGATCCATGTGGCCAATCTTGCCTAATGAGACAAGACTCTATTGTTGTTATGCAGTCCATTTGTGTGTACTCAAATTTGATCAGATTGAGAATAAAAAACCACAATGAACTCCAATTTCAATGTGTGTGTTCTCCATTAGTCTAAAAATCAAATTTGGAGGGGAAAAAATCTAGAAGGAACTTCAGTTTCAATGTTGACTTGCATAATTTTTTTTTGTGTGTATAAACTATACATTGGTTTCCATTGGTTGAATCCATTGGTTAAAAACTGATGAAAAGGAAAGGAGAAGGGACATGTGACTTACTAGTGTTGTCTCCTACAGATACCCAATTTGGCTCAAATATATCTTATTGGATTCTATGAGGAGCGAGAATTCGCTCTATATGTCTCTTCAATCTCGAATGGGCTGAAATTACCAGTAAGGTGACTAGTGCATTTATATGCAGCTTTAATAAGAGAAAGTATGTTTCTTAACTTTTTTAAATTCTGGACCTGATCTTGGTTTGTTACTAATATCAATCTAGATATTTGAAAGAGGATAAACCGCGTGGTTCAGCAGGTGGCCTTTACTACTTCAGAGATATTATCATGGAAGACAGCCCAGTTAGAAACAATGCTCTTCCCTGTTTTTACCATTTTATGTTATATTGTTGATTAACTTTGGAATGATAAATGTATAAATTCTAACAGAGTGGCTACATTTTTATTGCAGTCACATATATTTCTGTTAAACTGTGATGTTTGCTGCAATTTCCCACTACCAGCAATGCTTGGTAAGTATGTTGCTGTTAAACTGATGTAGTTCTTCAGAAGTATGTCGCTACTGAAATATTTCTTTTTTCTTTTTGCAGATGCACATAAAAGATATGGTGGGATGGGGACAATGTTGGTGATCAAGGTTGGTGCATAAGATAATGGGTATAATAGCACTTACTGTTCAAAAAAAGTGGTAAAATGTCCCTATCAATAGAGGCAGAGACAGACAAAGGATTTAGAGATCAATGCTTTTTCTATACACACAATATATATATATATATATATATATATATAAAGATCATTGCTGTATTTCTTCACAAAAAACCACTTTCATTCTCTTTTTGGGGTTGTGGATATCTTGTGCAGGTTTCAGCTGAATCTGCTAACCAATTCGGTGAGTTGGTTGCTGATCCAACCACTAATGAGTTGCTGCATTATACTGAGAAACCTGAGACATTTGTGAGTATTCAGTTTCGTTTGTTTCTCTTCATTTTTTTACTTTGAAAAAAAGCACAATCCAATTTTGATCTTGATTGGTATAATATATGTGTGTGTGTGTTGCTTATAACTACACCTAAACAAAACTAATCACTGTGTAATTGCAGGTCAGCAATTTGATAAATTGTGGTGTGTACGTTTTCACCCCTGATATATTTACTGCCATCGACGATGTATATATTAATCGAGAAGGCAGAGGTTGGTCTCTTTCAATCACCTTTTAAATAGTTTTGAATCTTAAAAGAATTGTGTTGCGTAAATTGATTCTCTGAAACATAAGATTTAACTCGGCTCAACCTTTAGAATTTTAACTAATGAGTGTTGCATGGAAGTGGTATATATTATGAACCAAGAAGGCATAGGATGATCTCTGTTAATTGCAGTTTAGAAAAGCTTCCGTCATAAAAGGCTTGTGTTTCATTAATTGATTCCTGATACAGAAGATTTAACTTGGTGTATTTGTAACTTTACATATTTCTAACATCTATTTATGCCATTCATGCCTTGAAACTTGAAAATCTTGCATGCATTTTGGTTTTTTCACTATATCTATCAACTTTGTTTACTATTTGCAGTAAGGCTGCACCATTGGAAATTGACTTGATTTATTGACACCTTTGCAGCTAATCTACGCCGTCTCTCCAGCTTTGATACACTCCAATCTGCCACAAGGTTGATTGATTACCACTATTTGTTGTTTTATTTTGAAAATAATTCAAAACTATTTTTAATGGGTGCATGGATATTGGTTCAGAAGCTAGTTAAATGTGAAAGAGTCTACACTTGACTACAATTTTCTCTTTTAGGGATTAAATTATTGCTTAAGAGTAATACTAATATCTAACCCTCATTGCTTTTCTTCCTCCACTTATCACATTGGTTCCAAAGGATTCACCCTTTTCGTTGCACATCTTTTCCTCTTTGAAAACTGCAATATCTTCTGATGCTCATGGACGCATTTTCCCTTCAGGACTATTCCTGTAGATTTTGTAAGACTGGATCAAGATATATTATCACCTCTAGCTGGGAAGAAGCAATTATATACATATGAGACAATGGATTTCTGGGAGCAAATTAAAACTCCAGGGTAGGGTTGCATTGTATCTTAACACTGTCTCAAGATTTAATATTGGACCATTATTAGGTTTAACTTAAAGTATACGCTTACACGTACAGAATGTCATTGAAATGCTCAGAATTGTATCTTGCCCAATTCCGGTATACTTCACCTGATCTTTTGGCCAGTGGAGATGGTAATAAGAGTGCAACAGTTTCTGGTGATGTATATATTCATCCATCTGCAAAAGTTCATCCTTCTGCAAAGGTAGTTTCATTTCCTTCTCAAAATTGTACATACTTTTACCTTTGTAGACAACAATTAAATTAGCTCTAGTACCTTTATGCATTTCTGCTGAAAACTCCTAAAGTCTAAAACAGTAATTACCTGCAAGATAGATCTGTTCTTGAAGGGAAAAACTACTTGACTTGAATTTGTGCAATATTTCCAAGTACTTGTTTTAAGGGTGCATTGATTCCATAATACAAGTTAGGAATTTATTTGTTAGGGTAACTGTTATGCTGGAAAGAATTTTATTCTGACTTTCAATCCAAGATTGAATGAACAGTGCACATTGCATTATTGCAATTATAAAAATGTTAGCTGCAAGTAAAATAAAAACAAAATTGTGGAGAAAACCAAAATTTCTGTTTATATGGACCTGAATAGTGATAAGAACCTTAGGAGAAGGACACCACAAAAGCTAGTAGTACTGTAGCAATAGTTGGAGAACCCCAAAGTCTTATAAAGCCAATACTTTTCTTGTGGGACTTAAGTCTCATACCTTGCAATTGGATCCAGAACAAATACTTGGCATGAAATATAAAGTATGTTTTTGTTCTCTTTCTTGAACAGATTGGTCCCAATGTTTCTATCTCAGCAAATGTTCGTGTAGGTGCTGGCGTCAGGTTAAGCGGTTGTATCATCTTGGATGATGTTGAAATTAAGGTAAGGAACTCAAAGGTTAGATGTGTATAAGTATTTACAATGTATAAGCAAATGTATTTGTTCTCCTGACAGGAAAATGCTTTTGTCACAAACTCAATTATTGGATGGAAGTCATCACTTGGAAGATGGTCACATGTGCAGGCAAGTTCAGTACATTTTTAATTAAACTGGTGCAAATGCAAAAGAGCATAAAGCAAAAATATAGAGAATTTTTAAACAAAAGGAAAAGTTTCATTTAAGCCATCAACATGTCTGAGACAATTGAAAATTTAATGATTACACCACTCTTGCTTACTGTGTCTCACCTATAGTGAATTGAATGGTTCAGGCTGATGGTAACTACGATGCAAGACTTGGCACAACCATCCTAGGTACAAGTTCCTGCCTGCTTAATTGCCTTTTGTTTATGAAGAAAACTGATATACAGCTATCTTGGTACTTTTGGTGATGTTCTTCAGTTAAACATATAAAACTGAAGTTTTACCTTATTAATCTGTGTTGATCCTAATGAAAATTTCCATTTTGCAAATTATTGAGGTAAAACTGTAACTTGGATTAGAAAACAATGCCAAAAGTATTTAAAGAACTATATCCTATAAACACCATTTCAGTTGTGACCTTTTTCCTTTTCTCCTTTGTGATAATGATCATTTAGGGGAAGCTGTAACTGTTGAAGATGAAGTGGTAGTGTTCAACTGCATTGTTCTTCCCAATAAGACTCTCAATGTGAGTGTGCAAGAAGAAATCATCTTGTAATCTGAAGAAGTGAGTTTTACTGGTTACTCCAAAAAAAAAAAAAAGACTTGGAGCATTTTGGTTTTACCATTTCTTTCTCCAATTTGTTTGGTCTAGGAATGCAAATTAAGCTTAGATACAACATACAAGAAGTGTATGGAATTTTGGTTTAATTATGGAGTTATGTACACAAATGGAATATGTGTAAATCACACTTCAAACTAGAATCTTGTAGGAGCAGGTACCACAAAATATCTGAACTACACCAATTTTAGGTGAAATCAAAGCCTAAAGGCTTACACTGTTACATCAATCCATTGCTAAATTAGACTGAAGCAAACAGTTAGTACATGTTTGGCTTAAACTTTACAAAGTTTGGATTAAACTTAAGTTTGTCAAAGCAACTCAAGTTGTTTCTATAAAATTGAGATTTTGAGTAAAACTTTAATGTAGAAATGTAGTTTTGAAGGTAACCAAACATGTCACAAACTGAATTTACTTGGAACACATCAAACAGAATACAAAGCATAGTCTTAACTGGTTTTGTTTCATATCATGATTAAATTTACAGTTATATCTGACAAGTTCACCCAATAGTAATTATCCTTCATTTTGGATTTGAAAATCTGAAATTCAATAAATACTTTATGATAAAATAAATCCGGAATAGATTATTGTGTTCTGTAAATGAAATTCTGGAATAGAATTTGAAAACTAAAATCTTTCCGTTCTGAAAAGGTAAATATGAAAACGCACTCTAAAGATTTTCAGAATTTAGAAAAATGTTATGAAAACCCAAATTTGGATGCCTTTTTATTATTTGATCAGGTGCAGAAAGTAATTGTTTTTTATTATAGTTCATTGATTGACCCAAACATCTAAAATATAGACAAGAATCTCGTGATATAACAGGATGATAATTGCTTCCTCCACACCCATATTTTCTTTTGTGCACTTTTTTTAGTGTAATGTAAAAGAAATGATTTTTTTTTTCAAAAGCCTCACTTCCTAGAAAATTATTTCTGAAAATTAAAAAACTTTCAAACAACACCTTTGGGAAACATTCGAAAATATATATATTATTGTTGTGGAAATAATTAATGACAGTCACACCCTTTTTTGCATACAATTTTTATTTTTCTTATAGTTTTTATTACATGATTTTATAAATGAATGATTTGGGAATTAAACAATATTTATTAAACTCTTAAGTATGAATACCATATAAATAATTAATAGTTTAAGATTTTAAACACAAACAAATATTCTCTCTTATCATCTTTCTGCCACACTTTTTATATATGTTTTTTTAAGCTTAAATAAGTTATAGGTCTCTAATATATTACTTTTTTTTTTAGTACCTAATAAATTGTTTTTTTTTTCAAATTACGTATCTAATAAATTATTAAATTTGTTTTAGGTTCCTAAAAAATATTTCTCTATATTTTGTTTCCAATATTATGTTGTCTCCTTTGAAGTAATCAGTGAAATTTTTGTAATTTTTGTTTTTGTCCCTTAACTTGTTATTTTATAAAAACCGGTATCCATAATTTATTAGGTAGCCAAATCTAAAAGAAAACTATTAGGAACTGAAATTAAAAATCGATTATATATTAGGAACCTTAAACTTATTTAATTCATTCTTTTCATTTCTTTTATACTTTTGTCTTTAACTTTTGAAAGATAGATTTATGATGTTCCTATATCTTGGCTAAAATATATGTATCCAAACATGTTGCTACATAAATATTCTTAAAAAAATATTAGATTTTATCACATTTATGTAAAAAAAAAAAAAATAGTACAGTGCTATGTTAATTTTAAAAAATACTATTTATCAATAGGCTATTATCATATTGGTGAAAACCATATTCAATTATAATTTAATAAATTTTAGAACATAATTAATAGATATTTTCTCAAAAAAATTGGACCTAACCTATCAAGAATAAGAAATGATGCCTTTTGACTCCAAATATACTAAAAGATCAAACTCAATACCAATGTCATAAAATACTAATTAAGAACACCCAAATGAAAAAGAAAAACCTAAAAAATATTAGCAAACCCTACCATAATTGTTAATGCAATTGAAGAAAAACTTTCTATTATTGATTCCTAGACCAACACCAGATAACAAGACCTAACAAACAAGTACTCATTAGACTTTTAAAATTTGTTCCTTAATGATTATTTCTTTTTCTAATGGTTATTTCTTTTTCTATAGAAACTCTTATGTTAGATATCATATAGAAGCGAAGCTCTCAGGTTAAACATCATTATGAAACTTGATATATCAGCTAGTCTCAGGTTAAACATCATTATGAAACTTGATATATCAGCTAGGCTGACACTTCAAGTAAAAACAATATTATTAAAAAAAAGAACCTTAATGGTTATTTCATCTTTTTTCCAAATTATTTTAATAGTTCTGAAGGACAATAAGTATGTTTTTGCAAATTGTTGAGCTCAACTCCAAAAAAGGTTACACTCTCCCCAACACAGGTATAAATCTGTACATGTACGTAGTCTGTTAGAGACATGTTATACAATAACATAAGTGGACAAAGCAAAACTCATCTTTCAAGTCCATGAAAAAGGTAAACAAATGCTACAGCAAAGCACAAAACAGACAAGGAGCCGCAGATACTACAATCTCTCATTTCATCATGTTATCATAACAGCACTCTACAAAAGTCCACTGTCACGCTTCTTCAACCAATGTAGCTCCTCTTTGCTTGGACATTCTCTTACCTGCACCAGTGAGAAAGCAGTCCAAGAATAATCCATCCCTACCATCAATGGGGCAGTGCAGTTAAAAAACTCAGCATAAATTCATCTTAAATGAGTCCAAGAATTCCCTGTGGTTCAGCTTAAATCAGAAGTAGCCACTCAGTAATGAGTACTCTATTGTGGCCTCAATTCCAACTTGTAAGCTTGTATTTCCATTGGAGATATGGCCACATGCCCCTCTTGTGCAAGATCTCCAAATTGCTCTGAGAATCCCATTACTTCAGGGTCTTCGTGCAAGAGATTCAAGGAAGTTGCTTTGACTTTTGAGACTGTAAGATCCTGGAACATGCTGAACAGATTCACAGTGACATCACCCAGATTAGTGCATTGTGATCTTCCCTTCCGGCAGTACGAAGAATCCCAATGTCGTCTGTGAAAAATTAGAGCAAATCTAGGACCTTCAGCTGGTTGCTGCAAAAACTTTAAAGGCTTGGGAACCTTAAAGTTCACTATGTGCAAGTCACACGGCAAGGGAGCAGCAAGAGGAGAAAAGGATCTAGGTGGTGGCTTTGCAGACTTGTCCTGTGGTTTCTTGGAAATGAATGCATGCAATGGATAGTTCAGATGAGAACCAACACAGTGAGATAAAAGAGAAGGGCTGTAAGCGAATGGGGTGGAAACCAAATTTGATGTGGCAGAAACATTGGTTTCCATGGTTAGGTGGAAGACAACATTCATCACACGGTTATCCATCACTCCTTGTCCCAGACCACGACCATCGTCTCTTACCAACCGACGGTCGAGCATTATCTCTAGCCATCCATTTTTAAGGCTTGCCACACCTAATGATTGCCTGGAATGGACCGAAAACCGATGACCATTTGATCCCTGTATAAATGCAAGAGAGGGCAGGGGGTAGTAGTTGCCTTGCAGAGGAATCTTATCGTAGGTTTCTCTTCTGCTCATCTGAAATCCATTTAAATCTGAATAAAAAATCTTCTTGTTATCAATATCTGTTTTATATCTAACTATCAACTCCTTATCATTGAAATCATGGCCAAGAAGCTCAACATGGTACTCCTTTTCAATGATAAACCCTTGGACTGTGCTCTCTCCACTATATATTCGGGTGCTATGAGAAATGGGGGCTTTCTCCCAAGTTGTTCTAGGATAAGAGTATACTTCCTGCATCAAAGGGCCCTCTGAGATCAGCAACTGCCCACCTTCTTCAATAAAGGGCTGAGCATCACCATTGGGCTTGAACAAGTATGCCCCACCAGAACTAGAATACAAACCAATTTCCTCTTTTACAATATTTGGGGAACTATTTTTTGAAATTATCTTCTGTAACAAACCATATTTTACATCAAAAGTTAGTTTTTGATTCTGATTCTCAATTTCAGCCACATCAGACTCTATTTTGACACAAGAATAGGGTGTAGGACAGGCAATCGAGTTAGACTTAGAGAAGATTTTCAACTTTGCAGGCTTGGCCTTTTCACACTCATCGAAACCATTGGAGATATAATAAGTTTCCAATCCCAGAGCAGGAACAGAGACTTCCCAGTAAAGTCGATGCTTCCCAGTAAAGATTTTGCTATTATGATGCTGCAGCTCAGGCAAAATTTGGCTCTGAACACAACTCCAGTTAGAGTCAACAACAGTAACATCAGGACTGTCAACAACCAACATCACAACTTCTTGGCTAGTTTGCTCCAAAGGATTAAAAAAGACCACTGATTGGTAAGTACCGTCGTGAACACCAATCACTTTATGCAATGGTTGAGCATCATATTTGGATCTCACTATTGCTGGCTCAAATTGGGAAGGACTGTGGTCTAATTTATCATAGCGGATTCCAAGAAGAGCCTCAACTGCCTTGGACATAAAAATCTGCAAGTCCAGTAAAGAAGTATGCATGCGCATTCCATAGTCCATAACCACGTGATCTTTTGCAGTACCAGTTACCCCATCATGATGCTGAAAAAGAGCCAAGTTCCTTCTAGCAGCTGTCAACTTATAGGAAAACCCCATTGCAAACTTTTCACAGTGTGATCTCCGACAGCAGCCAAGTATTAGAGCTACCATGATTTCAGTGGCACGGAGCGTCTGTTCTAGTACCCTATCAACGGCCTTGAAGAAGGGTCGTGAAACATAATAACCACTCCAGTAGTCTTGTTGCCGATCAGAATAAGTGAAAAAATCACCTGATAGAGAAGGAAAACCTTCAACTAGACCAGATCCTATTTCACCAGGAAATGAGTAATTTATTCTCTCTGCTTCCTCGCGCAGCGTTACAAAGTAGTCTTCCAAAGTACCAAACTTTGCCTCTGCATTCAAACTGGGGTTTGAATTGATATAATCAAACAACATTTGGTAATTTCTGAATTGGGCTTCTGCTTCTTCGACATTAATATACCGAAAATCATCTCCAAGAGGAACAAGAAGTGTATTGGTTCGGTACAAAGTTGACTTTTTCCTGTATTGATCCAGCAATTTAAGAGCTCTTTCCTGAACATTTTCCTGAGTGGTCTCCACAGGATATTGCCCCCATGGGCATTGTTCATAAACAAAACCCTGCATGCGTGCAAAATCAAACTGACAACAAATAGCAGGTTCTGGGCCACATGTATGAGGTATATCATATGAATAAAAGGGCATCATGTGGACAAATATATCGGTGGTTTCATCTGCATCCCAGCTTTGGCGCCAGATGTATTCTAACTTTTTATGCCACGCAAGCTCCTTCTTCACCTCATAATGGGTTCTCTGGATAAGCATATTGTCAAAACCCATGCGACGGAGAAGATATGCCATGGTAGATGAGTAACCAAATGGATCTATAGCCCAAGAATTTTTTGGAACAAAACCAATGGTGTCATTCAACCACATATTTCCCTCTGCTATCTGTTACATAATTGTCCAAAGATTAAGCACAAACACAATAATACACAAATCACTAGAGTAAAAAGATCATAGTTTGATATGCACATGAAATCACATCACATGGACAAGCCGAAACAAGGAAACATAATTTTCTCTTCTAATGAATGAATACCGAGTGCATCACTGCCCAAACTTGAGAATGCAGTCCAATGATAAATAATTAGTTTGGTTGTATTAAGAAAAGGAATGCTCTTTAGCGATTTATAGTATGCAAAGTACCCTAGGCTTTATGTGTTTGTTGAAACTTATTTGACATCACTGTTTGCAAGCACTAACTTGATGCCTGATATAACAATTATAATAATAAACTAAATTCATGAAATATAGCTCATATAACAGAATATTGCACGTAAAAATAAACATGTTTAGTTATATATATGACATACTTTTGCATCAACTACATGGCACATTACAAGACCTGATTAAGTTACTTACAAAATGAGCAAAACAATGATTTTAAATTTTGATTACCTCTATATTATTAGGTAAATGATAAAATGCATTCCGACAAACTAACTAAAAGTTCTAGTTTTAAAATAATAACATTACAAAATACATACAATCTTTACAAGAACAAATCTACTTTTAAGACAAAATACATCACAACTTTACATTCATATAACCAGTCAGTTTTTTAAGTAAATTTACTGATTAACTGAAAAGGCCTAGAAGCATTTACATCCATCAGCATGCCAGCCAAATACCATGCATAATGATGCCTGACAACAGGAAAACCTAAACATAATTGGACTGCCCTTTCATCTTAATTAATTATCAACCACATAAAAATTATAGCAAAACAACTAAGAAAGAACTAATATATATATATATATATACAATTGCAGAAATAGACAAAACTTTCGACATACCTGTTCAATTATAGCAAAGTAATGGGAATTGGCCTGCAGGAATGAGAAAACCGTTAAAAGGTCAATTTTCCATAAACAATAAGGCTTCTGGTAATCTTCTTTGTTTACAGGAATTTTCATTTCGACATAATTATTCCATAGACATGTATGTTCCCAGAGCATAAACTTCATTAAAAGGAGAGCAAACATGAAGGTCCTTAAATTCTAAAAACTTAAACAAAACAATATGATGACAAGCATCACAAAACCTACCTTCCACAAATTCTCATGACTTAATAATTACCTCAACAGGAATGAAGTATCAACGACTACATGTATGCTCTTCACTGTAAACAAGAAAAGTGTCAGAATCAACATAACATTACCTCATCATTCATCACCCAGCCGCCTCCAACAATTTCTAACTGTCCATTTTTCACCAAATTGATGAAGGATTCCTTCATCTCATCGGATGCATCCCTCCACCATCTCTCTAAGTACGACATTTCCTCCCATATGAACTTCCGGCGAGAATCCTACATACCCCGATCATCCAGTCAATATCATAGCATAACTTTCTCTAAAACACAAGAATAAAATAGAAAGAGCTACCTATGGAACTGACAGGTTTATAAGCTCCATTTCATTGATGCTTATATTCTCCTGCACTACATCCTAACATGCAAATGTTATCAAATTTCAAGGTCTACCACTTTTGTTATCACATGCACCACCCAGTGCATAATCTGCAGTTTCAAAGCAGCAAGTTGACTCTTCAATCCAGCAACACAAATTTACTCAACTACTCTGTTGTTCACTCTAGCTTAATCACTTGTATCATCTAAATAAACATTTAAATAATAATATTAAAATCTTTAATTTCAACACATACCAAAAATTGTACCATATAACCTCCCCCGGTTTAACTCGCAACATAAGTCACAACCCACTAACACAAAATTCACTCAATCATGGCAAATCACTCAACAAATAAACTAAAGCTATCCACACATACGCACCTCACTCACATCACTTCTCATGAACCAAACACCAACCTTAACCAACTGCAGTCACCCACATAAAGAGTGTAACAATCGAGCTTCTTTAAGGAAAATGTTTTTAAATCGCAAACTAATCAGAAACCATCCTTAGTATGACCTTCAAATTCACTCAGTTATGAAAGTCAACAGACTTGTCAAACATGACAATCTGTAATTGGATCATAATGTATAAAGTGTGAACAAGCTTATTTCCACAGACACTACAATTCACTCTATTATGAAAGTAAACAACCTTGTCACACACAACGATTTGTAATTGAATGACAATGTATACACAGTTAACAAACCTATCATACATGATGATCTCAGTTAAGTGGTTGACATAAAAACTCTTTACACTGTCGCTAAATAGCTTACTCTACAAATCAATAAAGCCAGCGTGTACTTGAAAAAGACAGTGTATGCAGGATCAATACTAATACTCTTGAATTTTAGTCAAATTCCTCTCCACACCCCTCCTTTTTATAACCCAACACAAAACTCTCATGGATTGTTTAAAAAACGCTACACTTACACCTCTTTGATATTTGAAAAACATTGTAACTTAATCAATCATTTATAATTCAAAAAATACAAACTCCAAAGTTCATAAAAAGCAATATGACTTGACCTTGGTCAGTGTTTGCACAATGGTATCAAGTATGTGTCTTGATTGCCTATCGTAGTACTCCTCCACAGTGAGCTTCCACCCAGGATCGTTGTGCGAGTGGGGCACCACGAACACCTTCAGCTTCTCCGCGTCCCACTCGTTCCCCCGGTACGTCACGCTCCACCCCTGCTTCCACGCGCCGCCGTCAACATCCAAAAACTCAATCTTGTCGTACAGCGCCTTGGTGGTGATGTCAACAGCGCCGGCGCCAGCGAGCGCGCTGGTGTTGAAGACGGTGGGAAGGGGCCTCCGTCCAAAGGACTTCCGGGCGCGTGAGGAGCGCGTGCGGAAGTGCGTCGCAATGGGTTTGGGGACCCCGAATCGGAGGAGGATGAGGAGGAACAAGGAGAGGGAGATAACGAGCCCAATGGAGAAGAAATTCGAAAAGATGAAGTCTTTGAGCACCGTGCGTCGCCTTCCCTTTCTGGGTGCCTTTGATTTGGGGTTGGAAGATGGGAGGATCGAGGAGGCCCAGGCTGCTCCGCGGCGAGAGGAAGAGGGCATGTTTGGTATGCGAAATTGGAAATTGGGTTGTGCAAAAAAGGAGGTTTTGGTTTGGTTTTGGTGGCGATCTGTGAGAAAACAATGAAGGAAGAAGGGTTTGGAACGAAAGGAATTCAAATCATGGGAGTTTTCGACCTGGGAGTGTGGTTTTTTGGTCGTGTTTGTGTTGTGGAGTGAAGTGTGTGGAAATGGAAATTGAAATGGAAATGGTATTCATTAGAATATTTTGATGGAGGCACTTTGGAATTGTCAATATGTTTTGGTTTTGGAAGGTGCGAATGTTGTGTTATGTTGTGTTCTGCTACTGCAACACTTTGGCAACTTTCCAAAGCTATGCACTCGCCTCATCAAGACACGAATAATCAAATTTAAGACACCAAATCTAATATTTCGAGAATAAGAAAACTCTCTCCTTTTGAAAAAATGATCTCAAATAACTTTTCTTCAAGAATCACAAATAAAAATAGTTTTGTTTAAGATAATTATTCTAACTTATGAGGAGACCAGCTTTTAACTTTCTTATTTTTAAAACAACTTATAAATAAGTAAATTCTATTATTGTATCCCTAAAATATTTTTTAGTTTTCGTTTTTTCAATTTTTAAAATAATTATATTTTGTTTTTTATGTTTATTTCAAGATAGATATACGATAGTATTTAGAAGTATAGAAAACATTATATAAGTTGTTTATATATATATAACCTTTATCAGCGTGATGAATTTAATTTTGTTTAATGTTTTATTTGACTTCATCTAAGATAAAATTCTTCTTAATTCAAAAATAGAGACTAAAGCTACAAATTTCACAGTATAAAGAAAATGAAAAGGTTATCTAATATCTTATCTTCAATCTTACTTAGATTGGAGTTTAATTGTCTAATTAGCAAGTATTACATAATAAACAATTTATAAATCATGATTAAGAAGATATCAGTGTCTATTTGTCTACTTATGTTTATTTAGGTTAACTCTAATTGTTTATATAGGTAGGAGTTCCAATATAATTGGTATAAATGAATAAACATTCTTTTATAATTAATCTTTCATTATTTTTATATTTTTTTTCATATTGGTTGAGAATTGATTTGAACGTTGAAATTTAATCACATGTATTTTTTTCTGAAAAATGAGAATCAAGACCAAAGATCAACGATGTCAAAGCAGGATGAGAAGGCGAGAGCACATCAACTATAAGGATTTAATCCGACTCTTCAAAAATATTTTACATCCATCGGGAGATTGAAAAAACCTTGCAAAGAAGTTACATGGTTAACACATGAAACGTGATGAACAACAATAAACACATTTAAAAGAGACCTCGAACAATCATGCCTACCAAATGGAATTGATGATGGAGTTGCGAAAGGAACTTTAGATGCTAAAGAGAAAGAATGTCGAAGAGATAAACGCGCTAAAGAGTGAGAACGCCCAAATGAGGTAGGAGCTTGGGGATAGCGAAACTATGCATGTTTGCACGTAATAAGTTTACCAAGACTCGTTGGGGTCGAACCAAAATAATCCACCAAAGATGCAAGAGGTCGACAACTCCCAAAATGCATACTCTAAACCTCCCACATCGGCATACACGTTTGGCACAACATCCCCATCAGCACCACAAAACCCAACGTACATATCAACACCTATATCACACAAGTCAACTTATATATACATCTAAGGACGCAATTTTTGTATGATATTTCCAACCTTGTTGAAAGGGGTCGTCCTGAGCTGGTTTACCTGTCTTCCACGGTACTCAATCGACTATTATGATACCCTGGTCACCAAATCGTAGTTTATCACTAGCAAACCATATCACCTTACATAAATCGCATAATTCAATACAAGGAAGGAGAAAAAGGAGTTGCTACACACATGCATGGAGCAATTCGGCCAAGTCATCATCAATATTCGTAATCTCAATCCTGAAGTGGTCATTCACCACATGGTCACTACCTTTAAGTCAAGGCCCTTTTTCGGATAACATAGTGTAAGAAACCAATAACAAACCTATTCAAGTTGCAACAACGGGTCACTAAGTTCATGAAACTTGAAGAATTGAAGGAGTTGACACAACCAATGAGAGGTTGGTAAAGAAATGAATTTTTCTTTATAAACTCATCACCTTCACTCAAGCTTGAGGACCAGTGTATTATTTTAAATTTCGACAATCGAGAATGTTGAAAATACCACGTCCACTACAAGAAAACTCATAAATAGTGACACAAAATCAGTCACTAAATGACCAAAGTCATTCACTAATTAAAACAGTAACCAAACAAAATTTGTCACTATTTTCTTAGTCACTGATACATAGTGATCGAATTCAGTGACCGGTTTTATAACCGATTTAGTGGCTGATTTAATGATTGATTTTCTGTGACCGATTTTGTAATCGAATTTTTGTGACTAAAATTGTAGTCACTATTTCGATCATTAAATCATAAAAACAACTTTGGTCACTGATTTGGTCTAGTAGTGGTTATTTCTTGGCACCTTAATATCCCGGTCAAGATACCATAAAATCATATGACATTTAAGATTATGGTTTAATAAAGTGATTAACCGCGATAATTGAAGCTCAACCCTTAAACCATGATTAAAATAATATTTGGGCCTATTTGGCTCTCCCTTAATTATCTGTATAAGTAAAAGTCCAATATAAGTAGTATAAATATGTAAATACCCTAAGATAAACATACATTATTTTATCTCTTCTAGAATAATCTTATCTACAATACACATTTTTCTTTCAAATATTAACTTAAGTGTCAAAGTATCATCGTAGTTACTTTGTGAGACTAATAAATAAGATAAAGAAAACTTAGTATAAGAGTTAAGTAGGTTAATCTGGTTCTCAAACAATATTTCTCCTTTTTTTTTTAAATACATACCTCTCTATATATATATATATATATTACTTAGTTTGCAAAAACATATGTTTAGATAATTATTTTATTTGATGTATGTATATCTATTTATATATAAAGTCATGATAATTTAATTTGATTGTTACATGGTGTATGTAATTCCAAACTAAAAAAGTCGTAACTAAAATTGAAACTTTGGACAACATAAGCGAAATATGTTTAGAATTACAATTTACTTTTAATATACAATCTATTAGTTTTTGAAACTTTTAATATGTTTACACAAAATTCTCAAACATAGAAAGGAAAAATAAGAAGAAAAAAATTATTAGTCTTTTAACATATTTTTGGTTTATTATATTTTCAGAATATCACAATATTTTTTTAAGAAAGGTAACTCGAATACTTGGAATTAGATGCAAAGTCTAGTCAATGCAAAGAAAGATAAGATTTAAGAAGAGAGCTTGGTTTACATTCCTTCACATATCACATCTTACTCTTCGTGAAGTCTTCTTTTTACACGCACAAAGAAATATTTTCATTGAGAAAAATATTTTCCTATTCTAATTTCTCTATCAATACATGAGATATATCTTCATGTAAAACAAAAAGAATTTGTCTTATTTAGAAGATATAGTTAAAATTACATACAAGGTATTATTCTCACTATATAAAGGGTATATTGTTCCAAGTTGTTTTTGCTTTCCTTTTCTTCTTCAACTCCAAATATATGATTCTTTGTTTTATACACAATTTTTTTTTATAAAAACTTTCATAAAAATTATGAAATTTGACATTTAAGTTAAATTACACGATCTTTTATTTTATCATATAAATATATAATTTTTTTAAATATTAAAACTATTTTTTTATTCTTATAAAACAATAAATAAAGGCTCATGCGTGTACAAAATTTAATTTTGACATATTAAAAGTAAAGCAGAATGAAAATTTGAGATGTATGTTTAGCAAAAGTGAGTGCGTTCAGAAAAAGGCCCGTAAATTATGGCTAGCTTGGGCCAGGCCCACCCAAACATATGAACAATGCAATCGTTTAAGTAATTACTTCCTACACCAGCAAATTTCAACCTGCACCTAATTATGGACATGAAATTATCAAAATGTTAAATGTAGTTTTTAAATAGGAGTACGAGAAAAATGTATTTTGGATTTTATATTATAGAATAGATTTCTGGATTTGAAATTCTGGAATACTATTCAGATTTTGAAATCTCTATTCCGATATGTTTATAGATTTTTTTTTTTAAATTTCTTTCTGTAACTATTCTTTCATAATGAAATTTTGATTTTTTAATTTTTTTTTAAAATTTATTTTTGAAACACAAAAATCTAAAAAGTAATTTTTTAATTCCAGATTTTTAATTATAGAATGAATGAAAATTTTGAAATTTCAAAATTTAATTAGAGATTAAAAACTATTGGGTGAAGCAATTGCCTCAAGTTTTTGTTATCTTAAAAAAACCATATAATTTTATTGTCAAATTAGCTTAAATCTAAATTAAATCTATTAAATGAAGATTGTGAATGACACTAATACTTAAAAGCTAAAATAAAAGCAGCTTTTTACAGTCTTATGTGTTTCTCATATAATTTTATTTTGTGAATTTGATAATAAAAAAGTCCAAATTTCTATTATTTGATCATTGACCACAAATTATATTTTAATCATTACAAATTCTACGGTTAAGAAGAAAATAAAATGTAGACCAGAATGCATAGATAAGAAGATATTTCTTGAATCTATATATTGTTTGTGAAGATATTTCCTTGTATTTTAACTTAAGTTTGTTTTTAGTGTCTTAAATATAGAATAAACTTACTGTAGTCTTTTAATTTCTACTTTAAAATAGTTTTAGAAGGTTTTCACTTCTAAAATATAGTTTAATGGATTTTTTTTAAGATTTTAAAAATTATTCCAGTCTCAGTGTTTAGAATTTATAGATATAATATTTGTAATTTAAGAAATTAAAAAAAATAGTGATCAAAATTGATTAAATATATTAATATTTGTAATTTATTTATTTTTAACCTATTTTATAATGGATTAAATATATGTTTGTTATTATATTATAATACAAAATTAGTTTTTGCTCTCATTCAAACTTAAATTATTTATAATGAGTTTTTATATGTGAAATGATGGTTAATTTTATTTTTTTAAATTGTTAATTTTTTAAAAAATTAGTTGTTATTTTGATTAGTAATAAAATATACTCCTGAAGTAAAACATTAATTAAATAAATTATACATAAAAAAATTTATTTTAATTATTTTTATATTACCAACACTTAAATAATTTAAAGTTTATATCAGAAATAAAAATCAATTTCGTGTTATAGAAAAACATATTTAACTTTTTATAATTAAATGGTTAGATATAAAATAATTAATCATCCACTAACCTAATAAGCGTCTGCTATCAAAGTTATAAAAGATGCCTTAATATAAGAAAGGATGAGAATATATTCCTATAAGCTTCAATCACCCAAAAAAAAATATCCACACCATAAAAAATAAAAATAATTTTAATAAAATATCATCTTTTTATCTTATAAAATATTCACAGACAAAACTAAACATTCTCATCCGATCACCCTCTCAATGATTCTATTTGATAATGAAAAGAATAATTAAATCAATCTAAGAAAAAGTAAAGAGGAAACTGAAAATAAAATGATAAAAATTTTAAAACATAGTAATTTTTTTAAATAAATGACTAAATAGTTAATAATTTAATTTATATACTTAATATAAATATATATTCTAAAATAATTTCTATCAAACAAAAACTTTGAGTGTCATAGTAAATACACACAAAAATTATATAAATTTTTTTATATTAAACATTACTATGCAACTTGACATCTAAACTAGACTGACACTTCAACTAACGATCATCGTTCGTCATCCCATAAAAAAAAGTATTATTATTATATAAGAGAACTATATCAAAATTCACATCTTAACAAACACGATACATATGTAAAATATACCTATCTATAAAGAATTTTAAGAACAAAATTAATCACTAAAATTTTTGAATTATGTAAAAGTAATTCATTAAAAAATTAGAAATAAAATACTTTGAAGTAGTAAATCAACCTTGCACATATTTCAGTCATCTAGTGTACTAATTTTATAATGTTTTAAGGTGATTTAAAGGAACTCAATAATACAGACATTCCACTAATGTATATTAAAATTTTGTTCTTTTAATTATCAAATATATAATTGATAATCAACTACTTACAATTATTTAGTTGAACGCTTTATTATCAACGGTAATACATGAACTTATTGTCCCATCATGTTATTATATTTTATCACAACACTGCTGAATGTGCTAAAATTAAAGTGTAATAGCAACCTTTTAGTGGCCCTAATCACTTGTTGCATTGTCATAAAAATTATAAATACAGCATAAAGAAATATTGATAATGTGATTTGAAGTATGTAAATTATGAAGAAAAAAAGAAAAAAAAAAACTAATGCAAGTTATGAATTACAAAAGAATTATTTTAGAAATATTTGAGAAAACAACTCAATCTTGTTAAAATCGACTCATAAAATTAGTTTTGCATCCATTTATATATTATGAAATGTCTAACATGTCTTTTATGTAGAGACCTGTCAACATTCTTTCACAACGAAACTTGTCAATCCGTGCATGAGACTATATATTTGGATGGTCCAATAACGATTTGATAGTGGATGATCTGATAAATCCAACAAACTTTCACTAAGATAAACGATAAATGACTTTAATACTATATTAAGAAATGAACTTTTAAAACTCCATCTAATAAAATCAATTCATAAAATGAGATTTACATTCAATTATGAAATTTCTTTCTCTTTAATCCACTTGAGATCTCCAATAAAAAAATTATTTATATCAAAAAAAGTTTAAAGAAAACTGATGCAATGTTGTTTAAGCTTTTTATATAGTTGTTTATGTAAATAATTAAGTAAAGGAAGATGAATACTTATCCAAATCCACTACATCCAATATGCATGGATATTCATTGTTTAAAAATTATAGTTTAATATAGAAAATTTGAGTCTTTAGTTTAAAGATTTTTTCATCAACATTATTTTTAAGAATTTTATTTAGCATAAAAAACAATTATCATCTTTTAGTTTTAAAGATGGAAAAATCACAATTTAAACAACTAATTATCAACTTTATAACATCTATATGTTTACTATTTATGCTACGGAATTGACCTGTGATTTTTTAGATAGAGAGAAAACAAAAAAAACTTTTGCCAAGCTGCTATGTATCATTAACATTTTTTTTTCTTCTGAAAATTGTCATGTAGGTCAAATAAGTCACTGTAGCAAGTCATGCTTGAAAAATTCAAATTTGGACTGAGAAATTATCACCAATAGAAGAAGAGTCACAAATTAAATTCTAGCACATGAAATTCAACTTTATTTTTTATTAATTTTTGAATTAAAGAAAACAATATTTTTAAATATTTATTTGTTTTTTTATCATTTGCAAATAAACAACATTTTGATCACTTAAATCTTTGGATTAGAAAATGAAATAAAAATAAGAGTTTTTATTTTTTTTATCGGTAATGAAAAATGAATAAATATGAATCACTTTAGAGGTGATCAAACTCTTATACATAAACACAACATTAACCTTTCCCACTAGACATACTCTCATGTATGCATATATAGAACACTTAGCTTAATCCATAGAAAATCACCTGAGACAAACAATCATACAACTTAAAAGAATACATAATGAGATCATCTCCATACAAACCATCAAGTCTATGCACCAAACAGAAAAGAAGAAATGCACAGATGGTGACTTAGATGTAATAAAAGACTAAACCTTTAATTAAACCAATAAGAATGAGAGTTAATTTTAGAGATTAAAAAACCCTAATAAGTTTCAATAATTTACTTAATTTTAACAAAATGTTAAAATTTTACAAATAAAATTTACTATTTATTCAAAATAAAAATCGTTTTATTTGTGATGTTGAATAAACCCTCATGAAGGTATTTGGTGTTAGCAAGGAATATAAGCCACAATTTTGAGATTTGAAAAGTGGTCCATTTTCAAGTATATAATGGGTTTTATTGGTGTTTAGAAATAGAAAAGGACCTACTTTAGATGCTTACTTCTTGTTTCCTTTTAATGTCATTTCATTTTCATTTCATATAAACTCTTTTTGTTTCAATGATTCAATCCTTTGAAATTTGAGATTCCAATTTCATTATGTTCTTCTTCTCTTCTGTGTTATCATCATACATAGTTATCTTATAAACTAATAATATTATAAAATATATTATATTCCCTATAAATAAAATCACAAATTGTATGTTTATAACAATCCTTTTAGGTTTTTGTATAGAGCCCTTAATCACAAAGTAATAAGATACTATTTTGTTTCTACTTTTGCAGAAGATAGCATAATTTTTTTGGGTTAATAATAGTTTATTTCATCTTATTAATTTTAAGTAAGATTTCAATATTGTCATACTATTTTAAAAATAGGTTTATTTAGTTATTTTTATATTAAATTGATGAAAAAGCTTTGTTAACAATGTATTATTTGAAATTGCGTGACAAGTTAATCATATTTATCACAATTTCATTTTATTAATAATATTTCGTTAATTTGACAAAATAAATTAATATATATATATATTTTAAAATGAATAATTTATTTGAAAAGTTTGAAAAAAAAATTATGATATAGACTATTATTTTTTTTTCAATTTCTATGTACTGTTTTAATTAATTTTTTGGGTTGGATGTTGTAGTTTGGGGTTGGCAAAGCAAACATCACAAGATTCTTCTTCTCAAATTCAGAACAATCAGTGCAAGGGGGAATCTGTAATTATGTCAAATGTAAGGGGCACCTTGCAATAATGAAAAAAAAATCATTCAATAATACGACATATTTTTTATTTTCTCAGAAGCATATCAAATTTGTATTACTAGAATTAAAACTATTTAATTATAATTAATGAATTAAAATAAACTAATTAAATTACATACTTTATGCGAATTCATACTTTAAGGATTTGTTTTTTCACGTTCAAGATTTATAATTTTTAAAAATATTAATATTTAATTATCTTTTTGATATATTTATATAAGTTAAAGAGTAATGTAAATAATAAATAATTTTGCAAGAGATAATTCGGAAATTAAATTGGTGCTTTACTTTTTAAAAATAATTAATGGACGGTTGCAAAGACGCGCAAAGAATCCGGTTCAGTGTTAGACCGGTTGAACCGAACCGAACCGAAACGTTTGGTCGAGTTGGCGAGTAATAACAATAACAGATCACATAGAGAACAGAAGAAGATGAGTCTGTAAATAAAAACGCAGCGTTTGAAGAAGCAAAGAGAGATGCATAGATAGGAAGATAAGCTGGGTTAACCTCACCTGCGGTAGCACGATTCCATGGCACTCTCCTTTCGGCCCGTCATCCACCCCCGCGTCACCGACCGGTCACTCTTTCAATTTCTCCCTCCCAAGCCTCCTCCCCTTCCGCCACCCTCCGTTCACCTACTTCCGTTCACGCGCCGCCGCCGTTTCCGCCCATACTGTCTCGTCGACGGCTTCTCTGACGACGCCGTCTCCACTCGCAATTTCGACCGCGGCTTCACCGTCATCGCTGCCATGCTCCGACGCATCGAGCCCCTCGACAACTCCGCCATCTCCAAAGGCGTGTCCCCCGCCGCCCGCGACTCCATGAAGCAGACCATCTCCACCATGCTCGGCCTCCTCCCCTCCGACCACTTCGCCGTCACCGTCACCGTCTCCAAACACCCCCTCCACCGTCTCCTCTTCTCCTCCATCGTCACCGGGTAACGAACAATCCTCTCTAATTAATTTGTTGGAGATTTCTTGTTGTTTCAATTGCTACCTAGTATCAATTTCATGATCATATTTGTGTATAAGATTCTTGTTATCGATGAATTTCTCCCTAAACATTCGTAGGACAGGAAAACAAGTTAAAATGAATTGAGCTTCTCTCGTGAGCTAACCAGCTAATATAAACTTATGTTTTCGTCTTTCAGAGCAGTTTGATGTGAGAGATTTTATAATAGATATGTTAATGAATTGATTTTAGGTTATGAGAGCAGCTTAATTCATTTTATGTATTTCATGTTTGAGCACTCGTAAAAGAAGTGAATAAGAAAGTAAAATGAATTGAGCTCAAATCAATTTGTATATGAATTGTTTTTAGATTACGAGATAGCTTAATTCATTTTATGTATTTCATCTTTGAGCACTTGTAAGATGAGAAAAATCTTGTAGAAGAGAGTTGCACGAATTGATATTAGGTTACAAGAGAACTTAATTCATTTTATGTACCTCATAAAATAAGAAGGTAACATGAACTGAACTACTTCTCTTTTAATCCTAACGAGCTTAATTCATTTATCTCATTAGCTCACTAGCTCACATGAGGTTCAATTCAATTTAGTTTCTTGTGTTTTTTTTTTCTTCTCTAAGTCTTTTCTTCGAAGGAGGAGGGAATGTTAAGGTAAGATGAATTAGATTTGTTTTGTTTTGAAAATTTTCTTTATAAGCACTTATAAAGGAAAAGGAAAAATGAATTGAGTTAAATTTCTTTATAAATTGAGTTTCTTGCTTAAGCAAAAATGGAGAAGCTCAATGCATACCTCTTTTTGTTATCCTATAAGTTCTTATGGAGATTTATATTAATACAAAACTTTAAACTTTTTCAAGAATTAAAAATCAAACTATGCACCTTAACTTCAGAAGAAGTTATTTGTGGAAGTTAAAGTGCATGGTAAAAGCTTCATTAATTTTGTTTTGTTCTTCCCCTTGTAAGTTCTTTGTAAGAAGTTTATCTGCTAAGGTCCAAGCCCGTGACAACAAAAAAATGTATGATAAATTTAGTTAATATGTTTTTTAAGATAATAATGTAGTGAAGTATGTGATTTTGGGGAGGGGCAATCACTGGATAGTTTCTGTGCTTGATTGAAGGATTTTTGTTTTGATTTAACTTTTTTTTCTCTTCTTTGATAGGTACACTCTGTGGAATGCAGAGTACAGGATGTCTCTGACAAGGAATCTGGATATATCCGGTTCTAGGGATGAGGAGTCAGATTGTAGAACACGTTCGGAGGTTTTGGAGGTGAAGGATGGAGCAAAAGCAGAGGGTAACGAGAAAAATGAGGTTGTTAATCATTTTGAAAATTGCAGCGGCAATGGTAGCCTGAAAGAGTTTGGTGATTTGCCTCCTCAAGCTTTGAGTTTCATCCGGCAGTTGCAGTCTGAGTTGACAAGTGTGACGGAGGTAACCCTTTTTCTTTTTGTTTAGTCCAATTTTCTAAGCACAATGATTGTTGATTAGCTGCATTTATAAGGGTGTTAAAATATTTGCTTCTTATGTGTGTGCCTGGTAAGTTGGAGTATTTGGAATTTGGAACAAGGGTCTCGTCTTAATGAGTGAATTATTATTTAGAACATGTAAAATATATTCTTTTGTTCTTGCCAAATATATGATTTCTGCTGATGGTCACTTTTGTTTTGGATGGGGATTCTGGAGGGGAAGGGAAGGAGATAATTTTTTATTTTTAATTTAGGAGAATTATGAAATGATGATTTAAAATGAATAATGGACGATGCCATTGTTGTTTTCTCATTTTCGATATAAAATTTCGCAATCAAGGAGGATTTTTACATAAAATGAAGAAAAACTTACTCCTTCCTACATCTCTGCTCTAAAATCCTCCATCCAAATTAGCCCAAACTAAGTATAGTGAGACTTGCTTCAAGTACCTTGTGAGTTATTAAGGTAGACAACATAAAGGAAATTTCTTTCAGCAAGAAAGAAAAGGAATGCTTCTTTTGGCTTTTGAAGGCTTACAATGGCATAATCTAATTAATGGGCAAAGGGGCATCTCTCCCTGTGTGTAGTCTAAGGATTGGCTTTACTTCCACTGTCTCTAGTCTGTGCACAGAAGAAGTGTTTTATAACTCCGGGGTCATTTAAAAGAATGAAAGGTGATGTAGATACTTTGCCTTTTGTTTTCAGGAGCTGAATGCCCAAAAGAAGGAAATGATGCAATTAGAATATGACAAGGGAAACTGGAACAATTTGTTGGAATATCTTCGGTCTCTGGATCCTGATATGGTAATGCCTCTCTGCTTGTATTTAATTTGTATTTCCTTGCAATTGAAAGTTTGGAAGAAGTCCCTTCCCTCCTCTCTCATTCATTTCCATGAATTTAGGTACTGTAACTTGTTTTACTTAATGATTCTTTGTGTTGTGTAACTTGTGGCAGGTGACTGAACTGTCTCGGCCTTCGTCAGTAGAAGTGGAGGATATAATTCACCAACTTGTTCAGAACATATTGAGAAGATTCTTTGAAGATGATGCTAGCTCTAATTTAGCAGAACAATCGTTGGAAGGAAACATGGATAATCACTCAGACAGTGGTGAGGAGTTTAGTAATACAGTAGCCACTTCTCGGGATTACCTGGCAAAGTTACTTTTCTGGTTAGTACATGTTATTTTCATTGCCCTTTTAAACTGTCAGCGTATTATCCATTGAACTGGTGAAAACACCACTTCACATTCACCTTTCAAACAAGAGTCGAACCAATAATAAATGAATGTTTTATTATTGTATGTAGTATTTAGTAATAAACTAATATAAAATTAAGAAAAATATGTTAGATGAAATTTTAAAATAGCATAAAAGGGTCGTATTACTGTTCTACAATGTAAAAATTGTTCAAACCTTTCTTTTACTGGTTTTTGACCATTGTTTTTGCGTCCTATGAGCTGGTGACTTAAGCCTAAACTGGTTGAAACGGACCTGTTTGACCCAATTTATGAACCAGATTCTTAAAATTTGACCCAGTTTATGAAGAATGATATACATGATTCTTAAAATTGTTGATACATTTTGTAAGCACATACAGACAAATTTCTTTGTGTTGGCAGGTGTATGTTATTGGGTCACCACTTGAGAGGGTTGGAAAATAGACTGCATCTGAGTTGTGTTGTTGGACTGTTGTAGAGAAGGTGACAGACATGTATATTCTTTTCTTCCTCTTTTTCTTATTTATATCCCATCTCCCTTCTCATAATAAATTTTTTTCCGTTCAGTGTTAAATAAATAATCTCCTTGCTTCTGGCTCTCTTTCTCTTGATTCATCATACCAAGCATTAATTCATGTTTGTGCTTGCATGAATAATGTGGTTTACGAGCAGCAAGCCTCAAGAAACTAGATGGAATGTGAATCATTCTGCTTAAGATGTTATGTAAGGTACTTTTAAGGGTCTTAGTCTATTTGAACAAAAAATTTCATAGGGATTTTTAGGAGAGGAGTACAAGAAAAAATAAAATAAAATGAGAAGTCCTTCTACACATGCCTTAAATCATTTAAAGAATTGTATGTGTGTCTGTCAAATTAACATGGATGAAACTGGTTTCCAACCAAACCCTTGTTCAAGAGACTTCATTGGTGTATATATATAAAACATGAAGAAGAAAAAACAACCAAATCTAGGGGAGGCTCACGCAGGGATTTTTATCTCTTTAATAGTTGTCATTTAGCGATTAAATTAAAATGTTCAGTGCAGACTGTCTAACACAATATTATATCATCTAACACCAAAAATTATAATATAGATAAAGTTTGATGTTTCTAAGTTGTGTCTTAACGAAGACACGTAGAGGGAAACTTAATCAAATAAGCGTTATCAAATTTAACATAATCTTGTTTATGGATATATTCAGTATTTTACTAATTCTAATGTTTATTAATTTTATATTTATTTTATACCTTTTAAATTAAGCATATAAGAGATCGATTAAGATTAACCAGATTAACGAAGAATTCTAACAAATAAAAGAAATGAATTCTCAAAAAAGTTCAAATCATAGACAATTTTATAGACAATTTGGTTCAAATCAATTTTTTATAGACACTTTTATAGACAATTTGGTAGAGAGAATTTAAGAATAAAATTTTATTGAAAAAAAGTCAAAATTCATTGCGAAATTATAAGAAAAACAATCCCAAAAAATTTAGTCTTTTATACGGAGGTGCAAAACAAAAAAATTACATTGAAATAAATAAAAAACTAATGAAATAAATAAAAAACTAAGAACACGCAAAACAAAAAAATTACAATGAAATAAATAAAAAACTAAGAAATCTCTAATGTTCTGTTTTTCAAATGCCATGTTGTTCACAATTTTCCAGTTTCAAACTTTATAGAATTAATAGATTTTTATTCCTATTTAATTGCAAACTCTTTCGAGATATTTGTTGATTTTATTTTCTAAATTTTTTAACTTAAATTTTATTTTTTGTTTTGATTCATGATTTTTGCATTATTCTATCTAGTGATAGACATTTTCTTCAAATCGTCTAGTCAAATGCTTTTATTAGACTGTTTATTGTTGTGTAACTACTAGATCGTCTCTACTAAATTTGGGACAAAACGCGACGAATTTCAGGTCAAACGGATGAGTATTCACCCACGAAAAAAATCAAATAGTTTCACACACAAAAGAACCTTCCTTTCAACCCTGACACTGATCGATAAAAAATTTATTGTCAATCTTGTGGAACGAATATGGGGCTCAAATCTCAGCTAAAACTCAATAGACATAGTGGCGAACGTGTGGTAAAAATTTCAGACCAAAATACCGAAGGAGTAAGGCCTAGTGAGTCACAAACCGAGAGTAAACAAAACTGGTTTTCCGAAAACAAAACGTTCTGGCTTTCCTTCCCCGTATCTTCTTTTTGTGATTTGTTTATGGATGTGCCTCCTTACCCGGGTGCAAACAACATATGAAAGTACTTGTATGAATTTTTTTGACGCAATACGGACCCAAAATAAAATTGCAGAAATTAGGGCGGGATTTTAAAAGTTTTGGTAGAGGATAGCCTTGGTTTGCACAAAATTTCTGAAAAACTCTCCCGAGATAGTCATTTCCTGAAATTCCACGTAAGAATATCCACTGAATTTGGGACAAAACGCGACAAATTTCAGGTCAAACGGATGAGTATTCACCCATGAAAAAAATCAAACAATTTCACACACAAACGAACCTTCCTTTCAGCCCTGGCAGTGATCGATAAAAAATTTATTTCCAATCTTTTCGGACGAATCTAGGGATCAAATGTCATCCAAAACTCAATACACACAGTGATGAAGATGTGGTAAAAATTTCATACCAAAATACCCAAGGAGTAAGACGTAGTGAGTCCCAGACAGAGAGTGAACAAAACTGGTTTTACGAAAACAAAACGTCCTGGCTTTTCTTCCCCGTATATTCTTTTTTGTGATTTTTTTTATGTTCGTGTCTCCTTACCTGAGTGCAAACAACATATGAAAGTACTTTTGTGAATATTTTTGACGTAATACAGACCCAAAATAAAATTGTAAAAATTAGGGCATAATTTCACAAGTTTTGATAAATGATAGTATTGGTTTGCACAAAATTTCTGGAAAACTCTCCCGAGATAGTCATTTCCTGAAATTCCACGTAAGAATCTCCACTTAATTTGGGACAAAACGCGACAAATTTCAAGTGACACGGATGAGTATTGACCAACGAAAAAAATCAAACAGTTTCACACACAAAAGAACCTTCCTTTAAGCCCTGACAGTGATCGATAAAAAATTTATTACCAATCTTGTGGAACAAATCTGGGGCTCAAATCTAAGCCAAAACTCAATAGACACAATGAGAAACATGTTGTAAAAATTCCAGACCAAAATACCAAAGGAGTCAGGCGTAGTGAGTCCCAGACCGAGAGTGAACAAAACTGGTTTTACGAAAACAAAACGTCTTGGATTTTCTTCCCCGTATCTTCTTTTTGTGATTTGTTTATGTTCGTGCCTCCTTACCCGGGTGCAAAAAACATATGAAAGTACTTGTGTGAATTTTTTCGGCGCAATACGGACCCAAAATAAAATTGCAGAAAATAGGGCAGAATTACACAAGTTTTGGTAGAGGATAGCCTTCGTTTGCACAAAATTTCTGAAAAATTCTCCTGAGATAGTTCTTTCCTGAAATTCCACGTAAGAATCTCCACTGAATTTGAGACAAAACGCGATAAGTTTCAGGTCAAACGGATGAGTATTCACCCACGAAAAAAATCAAACAGTTTCACACACAAACGAACCTTCCTTTCAGCCCTGACAATGATCGATAAAAAATTTATTTCCAATCTTGTGGGACGAATGTGGGGCTCAAATCTCATCCAAAACTCAATAGACACAGTGATGATTGTGTGGTAAATATTTCAGACCAAAATACCCAAGGAGTAAGGCATAGAAAGTCCCAGATCGAGAGTGAACAAAACTGGATTTTCGACAACAAAATGTCCTGCTTTTCTTCCCCATATCTTCTTTTTGTGATTTGTTTATGGACGTGCCTATTGCGAATCTTGTGGGACGAGTTTGGGGCTCAAATCTCAGCCAAAACTCAATAGACACAATAATGAATGTCTGGTAAAAATATCAGACCAAAATACCCAAGGAGTAAGGCGCAGGAAGTCCCAGACCGAGAGTGAACAAAACCGGTTTTCCGAAAACAAAACGTCCTGGCTTTTTTCCCCCGTATCATCTTTCTGTGATTTTTTTATGGACGTGCCTCCTTACCTGGGTGCAAACAACATACAAAAGTACTTGTGTGAATTTTTTCAGCGCAATACGGACCCGTAAAAAAATTGCAGAAAGTAGGGTGAAATTTCACAAGTTTTGCTAGAGGATAGCCTTGGTTTGCACCAAATTTCTGAAAAATTCTCCCGAAATGGTTTTTTCCCGAAATTCCACGTAAGAATCTCCACTGAATTTGGGACAAAACTCGACAGATTTCAGGTCAAACGGATGAGTACTCACACAGGAAAAAAATCAATCAGTTTCACACACAAATGAACCTTCCTTTTAGCCCGGGCAGTGATGAATAAGAAATTTATTGCGAATCTTGTGGGACGAGTCCGGGGCTCAAATCTCAACCAAAACTCAATAGACACAATGAAGAATGTCTGGTAAAGATTTCAGACCAAAATACCGAAGGAGTGAGGAGCAGTAAGTCCCAGACCGAGAGTGAACAAAATCGGTTTTTCGAAAACGAAACGTCCTGGCTTTTCTTCACCGTATCTTCTTTCTGTCATTTGTTTATGGACGTGCCTCCTTACCTGGGTGCAAACAACATACGAAAGTACTTGTGTGAATTTTCTCAGTGCAATACGGACCTGGAAAAAAATTGCAGAAAGTAGAGCAAAATTTCACAAGTTTTGCTAGAGGATTGGCTTGGTTTGCACAAAATTTCTGAAAAATTCTCCCGAAATGATTTTTTCCTGAAATTCTGCGTTAGAATCTCCACTGAATTTGGGACAAAACTTGATAGATTATAGGTCAAACGGATGAGTAGTCACACAGGAAAAAAATCAAACAGTTTCACACACAAACGAACCTTCCTTTCAGCCCGGGCAGTGATGAATAAGAAATTTATTGCGAATCTTGTGGGACGAGTCCGAGGCTCAAATTTCAGCCAAAATTCAATAGACACAATGAAGAATGTGTGGTAAAAATTTCAGACCAAAATACCCAAGGAGTGCGGAGTAGTAAGTCCCAGATCGAGAGTGAACAAAACCGGTTTTCTGAAAACAAAACGTCCTGACTTTTCTTCCCCGTATCTTCTTTCTGTGATTTGTTTATGGACGTGACTCCTTACCTGGTTTCAAAAAACATACGAAAGTACTTGTGTTAATTTTTTCAGCGCAATACGGACCCGAAAAAAATTGCAGAAAGTAGGGCGAAATTTCACAAGTTTTGCCAGAGGATAGCCTTGGTTTGAACAAAATTTCTGAAAAATTCTCCCGAAATGGTTTTGTTCCTAAAATTCCGCGTAAGAATCTCCACTGAATTTTGGGACAAAACGCGACAGATTTCAGGTCAAACGGATGAGTATTCACCCAGGAAAAAAATCAAACAGTTTCACACACAAACGAACCTTCCTTTCAGCCCGGGCAGTGATGAATAAGAAATTTATTGCGAATCTTGTGGGACGATTCTGGGGCTCAAATCTCAGCCACAACTCAATAGACACAATGAATAATGTCTGGTAAAAATTTCAAACAAAAATACCCAAGGAGTAAGGCGCAGTAAGTCTTAGACCGAGAGTGAACAAAACCGATTTTCGGAAAACAAAACGTCTTGGCTTTTCTTCCTCGTATCTTCTTTTTGTGATTTGTATATGGACGTGCCTCCTTACCTGGGTGCAAACAACATACGAAAGTACTTGTGTGAATTTTTTCAGCGCAATATGGACCCGGAAAAAAATTGCAGAAAGTAGGGTGAAATTTCACAAGTTTTGCTGAAGGATGACCTTGGTTTGCACAAAATTTCTGAAAAATTCTCCCGAAAAGGTTTTTTCCTGAAATTCCGCGTAACAATCTCCACTGAATTTGGGACAATACGCGACAGATTTCAGGTCAAATGGATGAGTATTCACCAAGGAAAAAAATCAAACAGTTTCACACACAAACAAACCTTCCTTTCAGCCCGGGCAGTGATGAATAGGAAATTTATTGCGAATCTTGTGGGACGAGTCCGGGGCTGAAATAGACACAATGACGAATGTCTGGTAAAAATTTCAAACCAAAAATCCCAAGGAGTAAGGCGGAGTAAGTCCCAGGCCGAGAGTGAACAAAACCGGTTTTCCGAAAACAAAACATCCTGGCTTTTCTTCCCCCTATCTTCTTTCTGTAATTTGTTTATGGACGTGCCTCCTTACCAGGGTGCAAACAACATACGAAAGTACTTGTGTGAATTTTTTCAGCGCAATACGGACCCGGAAAAAAAATTGCAGAAAGTAGGGCGAAATTTCACAAGTTTTGCTAGAGGATATCCTTGGTTTGCACAAAATTTTTGAAAAATTCTCCCGAAATGGTTTTTTCCTGAAATTCCGCGTAACAATCTCCACTGAATTTGGGACAAAACGCGACAGATTTCAGGTCAAACGGATGAGTATTCACCCAGGAAAAAAAGCAAACAGTTTCACACACAAACGAACCTTTCTTCCAGCCCGGGCAGTGATGAATAAGAAATTTATTGCGAATCTTGTGGGATGATTCCGGGGCTCAAATCTCAGCCAAAACTCAATAGACACAATGACGAATGTCTAGTAAAAATTTCAGACCAAAATACCCAAGGAGTAAGGCGCAGTAAGTCCCAGACCGAGATTGAACAAAACCGGTTTTCCGAAAACAAAACGTCCATGCTTTTCTTCCCCGTATATTCTTTCTATGATTTATTTATGGACGTGCCTCCTTACCAGGGTGCAAACAACATACGAAAGTACTTGTGTGAATTTTTTCAGCGCAATACGGACCCGGGAAAAAATTGCAGAAAGTAGGGCGAAATTTCACAAGTTTTGCTGGAGGATAGCCTTGGGTTGCACAAAATTTCTGAAAAATCCTCCCGAAATGATTTTTTTCTGAAATTCCGCGTAAGAGTCTCTACTGAATTTGGGACAAAATGCGACAGATTTCAGGTTAAACGGATGAGTATTCACCCAGGAAAAAAATTAAACAGTTTCACACACAAACGAACTTTTCTTTCAGCCCGGACAGTGATGAATAAAAAATTTATTGCGAATCTTGTGGGACGAGTCCGGGGCTCAAATCTCAGCCAAAACTCAATAGACACAATAACGAATGTCTGGTAAAAATTTCAAACCAAAACACCCAAGGAGTAGGGTGCAGTAAGTCCCAGACCGAGAATGAACAAAACCGGTTTTCCGAAAACAAAACGTCCATGCTTTTGATTCCTGTATCTTCTTTCTATGATTTATTTATGGACGTGCCTCCTTCCAGGGTGCAAACAACATACAAAAGTACTTGTGTAAAATTTTTCAGCGCAATACGGATCCGGAAAAAAATTGCAGAAAGTTGGGCGAAATTTCACAAGTTTTGCTGGAGGATAGCCTTGGGTTGCACAAAATTTCTGAAAAATCCTCCAGAAATAGTTTTTTCCTGAAATTCCGCGTAAGAATCTCCACTGAATTTGGGACAAAATGCGACAGATTTCAGGTCAAACGGATGAGTATTCACCCAGGAAAAAAATTAAACATTTTCACACACAAACGAACTTTTCTTTCAGCCCGGGCATTGATGAGTAAAAAATTTATTGTTAATCTTGTGGGACGAGTTCGGGACTCAAATCTCAGCCAAAACTCAATAGACACAATGACGAATGTCTGGTAAAAATTTCAGACCAAAATACCCAAGGAGTAAGGCGCAGTAAGTCCCAGACAAAGAGTGAACAAAACCGGTTTTCCGAAAACAAAACGTCATGTCTTTTCTTCCCCGTATCTTCTTTCTATGATTTATTTATGGACGTGCCTCCTTACCAGGTTGGAAACAACATACGAAAGTAGTTGTGTGAATTTTTTCAGCACAATACGGACCCGAAAAAAAATTGCAGAAAGTAAGGCGAAATTTCACAAGTTTTGCTGGATGATAGCCTTGGGTTGCACAAAATTTCTGTAAAATCCTTCAGAAATATTTTTTTCCTGAAATTCCGCGAAAGAATCTCCACTGAATTTGGGACAAAATGCGACAGATTTCAGGTCAAACAGATGAGTATTCACCCAGGGAAAAAATCAAACAGTTTCACACACAAACGAACCTTTCTTTCACCTCGGGCAGTGATGAATAAGAAATTTATTGCGAATCTTGTGGGACGAGTCCGGGGCTGAAATCTTAGCCAAAACTCAATAGACACAATGACTAATTTCTGGTAAAAATTTCAGACCAAAATACCCAAGGAGTAAGGCGCAGTAAGTCCCAGAACAAGAGTGAACAAAACCAGTTTTTTGAAAACAAAACGTTCTGGCTTTTCTTCCCCGTATCTTCTTTCGATGATTTGTTTATGGACGTGCCTGCTTACCTGGATGCAAACAACATACGAAAGTACTTGTGTGAATTTTTCCAGTGCAATACGGACTAGGAAAAAATTGCAGAAAGTAGGGCGAAAATTCAGAAGTTTTGCTAGAGGATAGCCTTGGTTTGCACAAAATTTCTGATAAATCCTCCCGAAATGGTTATTTCCTGAAATTCCGCGTAAGAATATCCACTGAATTTGGGACAAAATGCGACAGATTTTCGGTCAAACGGATG
>Ga0123342_1001369_pt1 | contig 40954 bp, 15 predicted proteins | sample Turbeawhitnodule_FD_89960 | JGI IMG/M metagenome (GOLD analysis project Ga0123342, IMG submission 89960) | Root nodule microbial communities of legume samples collected from Mexico - Turtle bean Mexico white nodule | ecosystem: Host-associated > Plants > Roots > Nodule | place: Mexico: Nepantla...
AGATTATTTTTTGGAATATAAAGATGTTTTTCATGACTGGTTCACAAGGATTTGTTTCTTATTTTTATAATCATAATAACAACTTATACAATCAAGTTTGATTTTTTAGAAAATTAATGTATTTTTTCTTTTTAAAATTGTACTAGAATTGTTAGAAATCTAATAAATACTTTTTGAATTGGATATTTCACGGATACGTGTCCTACATGTGTCATACGAGGACACCGACACGCCATTTAAAAGGAGTGTCCGAGCTTCATAATCTAAAAAAAAATTATTGAAAGCTAAATTAGTATTTGTTAATTAACGATTCATTAAACTACTGAAATAAATATACTTCTATTTATACTGCTTACTAATGGACATAAATAATGGACCCATTATTTTTTATTCTGATTAAATTTATTTATTTAATTAACCTTATTTTACAATTCTGTTATTAATAATTAATTAATTTATTATATCTATGTCACTCTCTTATGAAAACATATAAATTTGATTTTTAGCTTAATTCGGCCTCGCAAATTTTTGACATACCAGTCCATATACAAATTATAGTTATGATAAAAATTATGGTAATATTAATTATAGCGATAATAATAAAATATACTGATATTAATTCTATTGATACACATGGGATACTATAACTCTAATAATTATAATATAATCATAATCTTAATTATAAATGAGATAAAAATAAATATTCCCTATCTTATTTGGTTGTTTTCTAACTTATATCCTATCAACTACACTAACAAAATAATTAAAAAAAAAATCACATTTTATTGTTACTGTATACAATTAATTCAAACATTATATAATAATTAATTTATCCTATTATATATTCATTGTAAAAACACTCTAAGTATATTCTAAATAATTGAATTTCCTTTTTTTAACATGGTATGCATAAATGTTAGCCATAAATAATTCTTAAGAAAATATTTTATTAATTATTGAACCACTAGATAATAAATACCTGAAAACTATTAATTGTGAAAGATTCTCAATAAAAAAAATTAAATTCAAAGTTCTTTGAAATATTATCATTCGAGTTAATTATTGTATTTGAAATATTATTTATTAAAGTTAAAAACTAGCAACTTTGCTTTTGAAAACTTTATTATAATTTTTTTTTAAATATTAAAAAATAAAAAATATATTTAAATTTTTTTTAATACATAAATAACACCAATATATAATTTGTTAAAATGTGAAAGTGTAACTTAAGTATATTTTATTAGTAGACTTAATTATGAATGCAAAGAGGAAATGATTTGTACATGGAATAAAGTGAAAGGTGTAGTGAGACAAAGATTCATTTCTTCATAAGAAAAGTGCTAACATTATGGCCAATCTCTAATTTTAATCTCTACAATTTTTTTAAATTTTTTTTTTCAACTATTTTCTTATAATAGGTGACATTATTCTGTGATATTGAAAAAAGAAATTTAATAACTAAAAAAAAAATTGGTAAATTTCTGGAAGAATAAAAATATATCAAAACCATATTTTTTACAAGGCGTTTTTAAATTTAAATAAATAAAAGGTGTAAATGGCGAAGCACCTTAGAATTTGTCATCTTACAATTTTTTTATTATACAGAATTAGGGTTTAACAAATTCAACCCTTTTGCATCTGCCATTGTTGGGGTTTCTTCTGCAATACGATTGAATTTCAATATAGGTAATGCTGCATCAATTTCTTTCTTCTTGTCTATTTGTTTTTTCATGTCAATTTGAACGCCTGCATAGAACTCCGAGAAATCAATTTTATTTTTGTAGCTTTATGAACTTGTCTTGCTGCCTGCAATGAGGGATGAAATTTTTTTTTTGGAGATTTTGTGTGTGTGTGTAAATTTCCTTCTCCCTGTTTTTAATATTTCTTCATTTTTTTTATTGATTTTTTGGTCGAAAGGAATTGGAGGATGGGGGTGGTTCGGACAAGGGTTCTTTCAATATCTGGTTTATTTTTTCTTTCTGACCTCTTATTTGTCTTAAATTTTTGTTACGGGTCGGTGTAGGAGGTTTTGGTGTGTTTGTGGTTAAATTTTGGAGATGAATGATACAAAAGAGAATGAAGAAGCAGGGCAGAATGTGCCCGTGGAAAATTTGGCTGAAGCACAGGTTCAACCAGAAGTTTTGGATGCTCCTTTGTCCGTAGGGGATACTTCAATTCATGCTGAAAATGGGAAGGTAGAGGCAGAGGCACCTGTGGAGGATAAAATTGTGAAACCAGAAGCCAATTCTGAGTGCATTTCGCAACAAGATGTCCTAAATAGTCAAAATACAATAAACTCGGTCCCTGTTATAGACAGTGCTCCAGTTTTAAATAAAACCGAAGGTGAAAATGCATTAGATGTGAAGAGCAAAGCAGAAGAACTTCCTCAGTGTGATATGGACATAGAGAATGATTCTAATGTTTGTCAAAACAATGCTGATGCTTCTGAAATGACTGTGGAGGTGAAGCCCAAAGCTTTTGAAGCTGAAAGTAAAACTTGCAATAATGGGGATTCCAACTCCGCACTCCCTATTCTTAACGAACCTAAAACAGCACATGCTGTTCAGACCGATGTAAGAGCTGAAGTCAAGAGTGGATTAGACAATGAAAATAAGTATAACGAAAAGCAGGCTGCTGTTGGACAGGCAGATAATGGAAATTTGATCTCACAGAACTTGTATTTTTTGGATCCTGAATATTCATATGATGGTAATGAGTCGGGAACAGAAGATGAGCAGTCAGCTTTTATGAAAGAGCTTGAAACATTCTTTAGGGAGAGGAGCATGGAATTCAAACCACCCAAGTTTTATAAAGAGGGGCTTAATTGCCTTAAGTGAGTTATACCAGTTTGTTTAAGTTTTCTTCTACATTTAAATATGGAACAAATAAACCAAGTTCTGATATATTACTTTATCCCAATTCTTAATTGGCTGGATATAAGGCTATGGAGATCTGTAAACAGATTGGGCGGCTATGATAAGGTATTCATTTTCCATTATTCTTCTGAAGCACAAATATAAATTTATGTTACCAATTTTGTATGAATCAGAAGTTTATGATCACAAGTACATAATTAGATTAAAGGACCTTAATAATTCCATATAGTGGCTACTGGTTGGGCTCTTTCACAGCGTACATTTTTTCATGGTTCTTCCTTTTGTGGACATAAATCTGTCAATAGTGGTAGTTTTTTAGCCAATGCAAGTAAAATTAAGTAAATAATTACATAAACACGCATGCTTACTCTCCCTCACACCCAGGAGCAGAGAGATTTAAATTTTCATTAGGCATTCAGCATGAGTTACTCTTATGCCAGTTTGTGATATACCATGTTGTCAAATAACAATGTATTTATGCTCAATATGTTTAGTATGAAAACTAAATCTAATTAAAAATAATATACCTGGGATGGGAGATACAACATCTTGAGATCAAGGATTTCAAAGCATACTTGATTCCCATGACAATAGCATTTAAAAAATTAGCATTCCTGTTTGTGATATATTATCTGTTTTCACGAATAATTACCAAAAGGGCCCTCCTGTTTTCACTGTATTTCCTTATTTGAAATATTTGTACAGTGAATGGTGAAGACGAAACTGCTTGGTAGTATTTTGTGTCGTGAAAAGTGAAACAAAACTTTTCTACAAACCAAAGACGGCCTCAAGTACAATTATGAAGAGACCTATACCTGTCAAATGTTCTCATAACAATCCTGAAATCTATTTTGTTTGATTAAATTTATTTTGATTTGGAAGTCAGTGAATAGTTGGTAATTATGCATTTACAGTTTGTAACTTTGTCTGTCACTTGTAAGTATCTCTACTACTGAATTTACTTTCAATTCTTAATTAAATGTCAGTTTTATTTTTGGGCAACTGGAATTCCTTGGAGGTTGTTTCTTGAGGCGTTAACATCAATTACTCTAAACTTCAAGTTTGTTTATTTCAAACTTCAGAGAAGTTGTTTTCATTGTTACCAATTTACCAAGACATATGCCTAATTGGGGTTACATTTATGAATAGGTCACGACATGTAAATTGTGGCGGCAAGTGGGAGAGTCTTTCAAACCTCCAAAGTAAGGAACAACTGACAATTTCTTGTCTCAATCTTCTTGGTGGCTCTGAAAAGCTTTTGCTTAGTTTTTGTTTGAGTTTTATTGAATGTTAAATTTGTTGTGTTTTCTATCTATATTACAAGGATGCTGAGTTATATTCTCTATTGGAAAAGGTGTTGAGAAAAATTAAATTGTCCATCTAAGTTCTAATTCTTGACGGAAAACAAACTGGATTGGATGTTTGTATTTAATATGCATGCTTGTTTGGTTCCTTTATTGATTGGAAATCATAATTTGGAAACACTTTTCATTATCAGTATATGAATTTCTCTTACTATTTCCACATTTGTTCAACATGTTTTTTCAGTTGTTTTTAATGTTGTTCTGTTTTTTTTTTGGGGGGGTGTGGGCGTGCATATGGCTGATCTGGATAACTTAGGTTACTTATGATATGTGAAAATAATGCTCTCTGTTATTAATTTTTGCAGGACATGTACCACAGTTTCATGGACTTTTCGGGTTTTTTATGAGAAGGTGATTCTAGATTAATAAGGTGTACATTAGTCTTCCGCTCTTTCACATCTTTTAAAAGATTATTTGACAAATATGTTTTCAAGATATCCATGCTGCCATCAAAGTTAGCATTCCTGTAAAGCTTAGAAGTAGACCGTTTTCTTTGGCACAAAAATGTAATGTGGATCTAGATGACATACATTTCCTCATTGGTATGAGTTGAGTACAACGCGACATTATCTTAGCTTTATGCTGTGATCCTGCACCTATTATTATATTTCTGTTTCGTATTCCTCTTGGGTGTAATTAGTACCAGCATTTATGATAGAAATTTTTAAATGGCTAAAGTATAATACACTTTGGCATAAATTATTCTAAGCTGTGCTAGGTTTTCAATAGGTTGTCTCTTTTTCTTATCTTCGCAGATGGAAATTTTTGTTCTTCTTTTGGAGATGTTTTTGCGAACTTTTATGTAAAACCAGATGAAGAAAGTAAGATTATAAACTAAGGGCATTTGATAAGAATGTTTCTGCGAGCTTTTATGTAAAACCTGTTATTTCTGAAGTCCATGTATTGAAATTTTGTAAACAAAAGGATGGAAAGAAAAAAAATTATCCATTCTATGATTTTACCCACCCTTGATTCCTTTTCAAGATGTAGTCTTTATAAAGTGAGATTATTGTATATTTTGAAATGTGAAAGCAAATCATGATTTGCTTCAAAATATGAATGGTTAGTATGAAAAGGTCACATAACAGGTGCATGATTTAGTGTTTTAATTTTGACCATTTATGTATCCCATGTCCAGACCAGATGCTTCTTTTGCTTCTCCCAATCAATGATGTGCATTGTTAGTTTTTTTCACATATCTTGCTTAAATATGTAAAATTGAAAAATCTTTATCAACTACTACTGATTAAAATTTCATTCTTTAAGAAGTAATGAAGATGGTGTTATCGATTATTAACTGCTGCCAATAACAAGCTTTCTATTCCTTGGTGCTGATGCATTTTATTCCCTTAAAGAAACAGCATTCTTATCAAATTATTGTAAGTTGATAACTAGTAGGGACTTCACCACTCTACGTTCCCAAAAATATTGTCTAATGCATTCTACATTCCTTTACTCCCTACATGCACTTTGGAATTAACCAGTACATAGGTACATTTTCTGTTGGCCACAATATCTGTTCTTTATATGGGCTTATTTAAATAGCATCTTATCTATTTCCAAACTGTCAAAACAATATCAAATATTGTGTAAAACTATACAACTTTGTTATCTTCAAAATCTATTTCACTATTGCTGTTTCTTTTATGCTGCTTCAGGCTCTTCTTGACTATGAAAGGCATAAAACAAAAGGTGGTGAGCTGAATGTGCCTATTGCTTCTAATTCCGAGCCAGTGAATGTTGAAAATCAGGTAATATTTATTTGTTTTAATGTCATTTTCATGAGCAATAATATAATGACTAACTGTCTCAATCTTTGGTAAGTTGACTTTATGAACTGCTGGACCATTCTCTTAAATAAGATATGGATATGTTAGAAAACCACATTAGGCATCTCCACTTTTATTATTTAACATGCTGCTGTATGTATATTGTAACAGGATAAAATTCCCATGCACATTCTTTGAAATTTATTTGTCTTTATTTACGGAGGGACTATTTTATGATCTCCCCGTGTGTTCAAATTGCTGTACATTTGTTTTGGTAGTTTTAGTAGTTGATGTGCCATTTCTAAGGATCAGTTGAAAATTAAATGAAGTATTATAATTATTATCTGTTAGATTGAGTGTTTATCACAAAGCCAAAAGTTATAATTCATAGTTAGAACGCAACTCTTTCTATTTAAGAACATAGCAGTTTAAACACCACAATTTAGTTGACTTGACCCACTTGGTCTACGCCACAGACAATTGATACACCCTGCATTAGTCTCTTCCTTAGCAATTGTCCTCCTATGAATCAAAATTCTTCGATTGTGACTTGATTTACTTGATGTAGACAATTGATGCAAGTTGCACTAGACAATTGATGCAGGTTGCCACGAGACTATTGATGCAACCTACAAACAATTTCCCCCTTTAACAATTATCACATTGGGAATTGAACTTGTGACCTTGACTTTGATGATGACAATTGTTGGATTGAGCACTTATCACAAGCCTAAATGTTATAGTTCATAGTAAAAAAAAACACAACTCTTTATACTTAAGAGCGTAGCAGTCTAAGCACCACTATTTGATTGTGACTTGCTTCACCTGATCTACATCATTAGAACAATTGATGCACCTTGCAACACTATCTTATAGTTTCTGCCTTAGCAAAATTAAATTATATGCGTAGTTGTCTCCTCTCCCCTCGAAAAAGTGTTTTTTTTTGGCCTCTAGTCATGACTGCCTAGCAGATTCCCCTTATAACAGGTGTAGGTAAGATAGAATAAGAATGTTAATTGTGTAATAAGGGAGTGGGACCCTCAATCCTGTTGATAACGAAATAGCTATTTGTGTTCAGTAATTAAAAAGGGGATAGGAAGGATGTTAGAGTCAGCTTAGAATTGGGAGAAGGAAATTGGAAGGGAGAGAACTGTCTCACAATTATTGGGTTAAGGAGGGTGGAATTCCTCTCTGTTGCCTCTACCTTTGTTCTTGATCTTTGTTCAATATATTATTGATACTAGTGCAGAGTTTGATTATTTCATAGTAGATTAATCAGATTTTATCATACACTGGTCCAGTTCTACCAGTCTATTTCCAAATTATATCTTCCCCCACTCCCTTAACGATAGAAAAAGGTGACTTTTAAGCATAGGAAAATAATGAATGGATATTGGATTTAAGGGATCATTAACTGAGCCATTTTTTGTGTTGAAGTTTCTCGAATAATATTTGAAAATGGTTTGAATTTCTACCTTGCAAGGCACTAAATTTCTTCAATTGCAGTAGGCTTTGCTAGTTATGTCGTAAGAAGTACTACTGTGATGACTACATTTATTTGTGTCTTACAATCCCTCTTGCCTGTTAAGTGTGTCCAAGGATCAGCATCATCAGGTAGGGCACGGAGAGATGCTGCGGCTAGGGCTATGCAGGGTTGGCATTCACAACGTCTCCTAGGCAATGGTGAAGTTAGTGATCCTATTATTAAGGTCTGGTTAAATTGAGCTGGTGAGATTCATGTTCTCCTTAATTTTACTTTTACTGGTAAATAATTGTTTAATAATTTGTTTCTTATAGGACAAGGGCTCTTTGTCTATGCAAAAGCGTGAAAAGCAGCTTAGAAGCATCAGTATGATCTTCATCATATTGCTATCATTTTTAACTTACTAAAGTGCGGAATGATTCTAAAGTTTCCCCTCCCCCCACTTATTTGTACAGATGTACTTAAACGCAAGAAATCATCAGACATGGTGAATGCAGTCAAAGTTGCTCACAGTAAACCATCTAAACCACAGTTAAGACACGTTACTTTCTTTCTCTTTTTATCGTGAACGATTTGTACTTAGTTGAAATCTATTTATATAGTTACAACCCATAAAATGTGCTATTAATTTATATTCTTGATAGAGGTGTTTACTTGCTTTCTTGTTCATTTGCTGACATGCTTGCCTCTGTTGGTGTGTATGGTGGACTAGATTGGACACATCTGTGGTTGACATTGGACCTCCTGCTGATTGGGTAAAAATTAATGTGCAAAAAACTGTAAGTTTATCTTGTGTTTGGATAGAATATAATCTGTTTAATCAAGTAATTTACTCATCAAGAGAAAGTTGTGTACAGAAAGATTGTTTTGAGGTCTATGCTTTGGTTCCTGGACTTCTGCGGGAAGAGGTAATAGCAGAGTTATCGTTTTTTCTCCTTAATAATTCTGCACATGCGTTGAAATCTTGGCTTATTATTTTTATTGTTTTGTGATAATTTAGCAAGCATACTAGTAGTCTCATCCTCCTTTTCATACTGTATAACAATGCCATGCTATCTTTTTCTAATTCTTAATTAAGTCTTTTTCTTAAAAAAATAGGGGTCTTTTTGGTCTTGGTCCTGTACTTTTTTTTTTCACTTTAGTCCTGGACAATTTTTTAAAAACCATTCCTGTCTAATTTGACCGCTAAAGTTAATGTTGAGAATGTCATCAGGACATCATAATGAAGACATCACATAGTCAATATAATTAATTTTTTTACTTTCACTTAACTGTGATAATGTTTATTATTATATAAAACTTTAATGTTTATTATTATTTTTCGTTAGTTTTAAATAAATTGTTTTATATTTACTTTCTGCAAATTTTATTTTGTTTTGATTTTTTTTATAAAGATGTTACTTTTTTATTCTGGTCTTTACAAACATTATTTTTTATGTCAAATTATTGACATGGACGAAAATTAAGAACTAAACCCAAACTATACCCTCATTTGTCAGGATAAAAGACTAAATTTAAGTCTTTTTTTCTAACAATATTTCAATCAAATTTGTGTGTTTATTTTCTTTTGTTTCAAATTAAATATTGTAGAAATTAGAGGGGTTTGTATTAAGGGATCCAGAGTTAACCTCTGCAGTGTTTTCATTGACCCATTTTACATTTTCCTATTTCTAGTGTTATCTTTTTTGTAAGGTCTGCTAGTTCTGAAACTTTTCCTTTGTTATCTTAGCTTTTGATGCAATAATCTATGAATTTAGAAGTGTAATTTACCAAACTGCTTTTGAATCGAGAATATTATTTACTTCATGAAATCAGGTGCGTGTTCAATCAGACCCAGCTGGACGCTTGGTCATAAGCGGTGAGCCTGAACATTCTGACAATCCATGGGGGGTCACACCTTTCAAAAAGGTATATGATCTTTGCTTTGCTATGATATGAAGGATCTATCTTCTTTCAAAAAGTTGTTGTTTTCAATCTTCAACTTCAACCTTAATTTGCTAACAATGTCTTTGCATCCATGGATTCTACTTTCTGCTATTTTTTTTCTGCCTACAGAAGTTGAAGTTGTCTTTTTAATAACAAGGTGTTAGTATTTGTTGACAGTAAAAAGCTTGTGTGCTTTGCTTATGAAAACAGCCATGGTGACACATTTAATTCCTTCTAATCCAAATATTTGAATTAACTCAGGTTGTGAGTTTGCCTTCAAGGATTGATACTCATCAGACATCTGCTGTGGTGACTTTGCATGGACAATTGTTTGTTCGAGTTCCATTTGAGCAATCCGAATAGAGATGGTTCATAGATTCTTAAGGAAACAAATTACCATGATTTATAGGATAATTCATATTCATGTCAAGTTCTACTATGAATTTTGTTCATATTTTGTTTATATTTTTCACCGATTTTCTCAACTTGAGATTTACAATTTTAATCAAACCATAAATAAGTGCCTGCATTGGATGTTAACCAAACTCTCAGCTAAATTTGTTTCATTATTAAAACTCCTTGCTACCAAAAGAATTAAAGGAATCGTCTAAAAGCTAAGTAACATAAATATATAATAATATAATTTAAATATGTAGATATGTATTAAGAAATATTTTTTTTATCAATAATAATCTACTCCAAATAATTAATTTTAAAGAGTATTTTTAGGTTGTGATTAAAAAAACTAACGTTAAATATTATATTTTATTGAGTTAATTTATTAATCATTTTTACGGATTATATATCTCATTTATTAACTTCTAAAAAATGGAAAAATAAAATTATACCTCATTCTATAATTATTAAAGCTGACTCTATTTTTATAGAATGTTATCATAATCAAATTGATTTACTATCTTCTCATCAGTGAAACCATAAAATACATAGTCAATACTTCTTTTTCATTTTTTTTTCATGGATATATATTAATCATAGTTGAATTCAATTTAAAAAGTAGATGCATGGTCAATATTTTTTTTTATTGTCAAGGATCCTTTAATATAAAAATATTAAAATACATATACTGAATAATAATTTCAATAATTAAATAATTGAAAATGTTGACAAATTTTTAAAATTAAATCATTGTGAGAAAAATAACTAATAAAATTATTTATACCAATTTCTAAATCTTATTAGTTTTTTTTTTTTACTTGTCTTAAAAACAATGTAATAATTTTTTTCTAATTAACTGTTCAATCTGACTATATACATCAATTTTCATTTGTTTTAGAAAATAGGTTGATTTCCGGCCTATTGAACCTACCAACTCCGCATGATTTTTAAAATTATGATAAAAACTCTACATTGTTAATATATGATTAATTATTAAAATGTGTAAGCACGAAATAATATATAAAACACATGTCATGAAAGTTATTGGTTAAGAGAAATTTAATATTTTGTAATCTCAATTCATTGAACAAATAGTTAGTTATTTTATTTTTTAAAATTTTCTAAATCATTAATTAAAAGAAAATACTATAAATTATTTTAAATTTAATTATATATTTATAATCATTTTCTTGCTTTATTATCAAAACTGTAAAATAAATATCACTAATTTAAGTAATTTAATTATTAAATGTAACTAGATTTATTAAGGGTTTTTACATTAATAAAGGTCACTCTTTAAACAATTTTAAAAATAACTTCACTTCTAAATAAAAAAAACATTACATTTTTATGTTACAACAAACATTAATGTAGTTTAAATTCGAAACTAATTAGCAATAAAAGTATTGTTTTATTGAAAATTGGAAACAGCAATGGATTTGGATTTATTTTAAAAGCTTAAATTGCAATCATTTTAGGATAGAGAAAATATATTTAATTGGATTTATACCCTAACCACTTCTTTGCAAATAAAAATTAAAATCGTTTAAAATTTCAATCAATTGTCATTGCTTTCATCAATTACTTTAATAAATAATTTTACCAAAAACACTTCTATATAATAAACTAGTTTAATAATTTTCAACTATCAATTTTCAATTACATTTTGAACTTCCAGCTAGTTTTTTTCAAACAGCCTTAAACTAACTTTAAGATTCTGATAGTTTTCAATTAATAAAATTATAAAAGAGAAAGGAGAGCAGGAAAAAAGTGTTTTTCTTTTAAATTTTGTTTTCAAGAATCCTAAGAAAAGACAGACCAGGTATTATCTTAGTAGAGTTAATCTTCCTGCATAAAATCAATTGTGACATGCATCCAATTCTTTATAAAAAATGTCTGATATCCATATCCACAATATAAATAACGTAATTTTAGATATATAAATCTGAAATTAAGATGTGTTTTCGGCAACACAGGAATGTTTTCGGATGCTAAGATCCAAAAGTTTTTTTTTTTCATTCCAGATGCGAAAATCCAAAAAAGATTACAAGAGCAATTTGGGTTTATAAAAAAAATGGATGTAAATCACAATTGATCTTGGAGAATTAGCCTCTTAGTAGATGTTGTATATGTTTTTCCTTATTTTTCCTATGTTCAACATATGATCATTTTTTCCAACGGGTCATGATGAATACCACCTTATTTGACCAGTTGGAATTGTCTTCCTCAGTTACATGAACAATTTCCCTAATTCACTGTTAGTAACACAATAAGGGTATAAACAACCAAAGAAGACAAACTCTTTTAAGTTTCTACAAGGACTGGTATTGAGGAAAACTAACTGAAAACATTCACTCCATTGAAAACCAGCAGAGTTTCTTTGAGACTCCAATTTACAGTTGTCATACAGAACTGTCCAGTAACTACTTTTGGGGGCAATTGATTTCACAAACATAATAAATGGGATATATAACTAACAATTATATAAGTTAATGATGAAGCCTGAAAAATCTTTAAAAAAAACCATACAAATTTTACAAAGGAAAACTTTTTGACATTTTCGTCGCCGAAAAATCCTCAGGAAGTTACCATGGAAGCCAAGTCCAGTTCTTCATCTGAGTCTATAACCTCTTCGAAATCGTAATAGGGATTCACCTGCCCCACAGATCAAGGATATGATTATTAACTTTGTACAAATTTTATATTACAAACTGGAGATATCATGCAATTTTAACCCATTAATCCAATAATTAGATCATTAGACATCAGAACAATCATATATTCAATGATAATGAGAGAAGTTAAGATTTGTTTACCTTCGGCCTGGGAGTAACTGCTGAAAATCCATGAAATATAGGATTGTCAAAATTCGGGGGTTCAAGGACAACATAGCAACCTTTGTTGTTATACCTCAACTCTGTTGCCTGAAGGAAAAATAATTCTCATGATAAAGAAACTCCAACATTTAACAAAGAAATTTATTGATCTAGTTATTACAGAAACCATTATTGCTTCCGACAGAGAATTAAAACAAGTACAAGAGATCATCATAGCTGATGACAGATTGAGAGACAAGGTTGTTTCCACCACTAGAACCTAGCAACAAAGTCACAACCCAGTGAACACTTACCATTGCGTCAAGGCCCAATCACAACTATTAATTGAATCCTAGACAAGTTGTTTTTCCTACTTATCTATATCATACAAATAAAGTCAGCATTTAAAAGCAGAACGGCAACTGACAAGTAATGGATGTTATTTTACATGCTCTTCCACTCGACACATGAACGATGCTATCCTTTCACACATACACCCTCCCATGCCGAAAACAGGTTTTAAATCAGCAAAATCTGTGTAAGCTTGCAGTATACAATGCTCTGCTATTTAAGAAAAACATTTTGGAGTAATCTGGGGCCAAGATAATTAATAACCAACCTGAAACTGCGGGTAATCTGGAGCACTAAACACAGTTACCAGCTTTCCAGAATCTACAGTATGGTCAATGGTGTATCCTTCATCCATTCTATCTAGACCATCCCTTTTCTCCCTAGCATCAGGACCTTCATGTGACCTGATGATCAACTGAAAATTAAAAATATGAGCGACCATCCACATATATCAGCAATAATTATAAACAATAAAACACAAAACAATACAGAACCGTGATAAAACAGTAGTCCAAACACTCAGAGTAAACATTAAGGTTCAGAGTAACATAACATGTACACCTGATTGCTCATATAAACAAGCAGCCTAAATCATAATTTAGCTAGACAATGAAAAAAGCTTGAATTTGAAGCAAATGCATAGACATGGAACACATAAAAATCTAAATAAATATGGGCAAAGAATTATATAATTAATAAAATAAGTGATGTATATAAGTATAAAATAATCAACATATACACAAATGCAAATCTATATTGAACTTGTGCTTATGTGTTAGGAGTCTCACACAAGTAGGATGAGCTAGTTGATGTGATACTTAAGCCTTAAGGTTCTTCCATTTAATGAACCAGACCAGTTTTTTGGTTTGAGTTCTCCTCTTGTGCTTAAGTCTTAACAATTGTTTTTTTCAATGAGAGTTGGACTACGGAAAGGACTACCTATAAGCTGGGGTAAGAGTGCAAACTGAACACTGATAGATGTGTGGAACCGTTTCAAAGAGAAAAGAGCTACCACTAGGTCATTGTTGATGGAGTGAAATCTTGCAATTAGGGCTTGTTGGATAAGTTTTCCATAACTTTTGCAGGAGTTAAAATTAGCATTTTGGAGAAGCTAAACATTATTTAATTTATCCAAAAAGTTGATTTTAACTTGTGCAGAAGCTATTTTTAATTTATTGAAGAAACTTGTTTCATTTTTCCTTCATATTTTCTTTTTCTACCAGTGTTTATGAAGAAGTTTATCGAAACAGGGTCTTAGTTAATAACTTCTCTAATTGATTTTGAACTTTCTATAATTATTTGTCTATCCCCCTAATTGCAAGATTGCACTTTTCTAGAATAATTACTTGAGTACCAGTCTGCTTTAGCTACATATTTGATACAGATAATAAAGATCTTCTATGCAACTTCAACAGAATAAATTATCAGTAGAGAGAACTAATGTATTGAAAGACTATCTTTTGATGTTCTTTCCCCCAAGGAATAGATTTCCTTTTATGCACAAATTAGGATTATAATTCATTCTGATCATATCTTATTTGTCACCTAAGAGTTGAACTCCAGCTACACAAACTCTACATCCCACCCAAGGTTGTCAAACATGAGAGTTTACATAAACTCTACATCACATTTTATATGAAAATTATCAGAAACACAGTAGAGAGGAAGGTTGCTAGCTTTCTGCTATTAAGTTAAAATAAAAAAAAATTAAATATCTTAATTATAATATTATATTTTAGTTTCCAAAATATTTTGATTAAAAAACCTTTATTTAAATTTGATTATTATATTGTATCTAGATTTTAATTTTTTTAATTAAATTTTGATTTATGTTTACAAGTTTGTAGGATGCCAGTGTGATTTTTACTCTACAAGAAATTAGAAATTTGTACGAGTAAGGTCTATTAGTTGAAAATTGAAACCATTGGGGCGAAATTATCATTATTCCCCAATAACGTGAGGTCCAAAAATACAAAAATTCCTAAAGTGAAAAAAAAAAAATAGTCCAATGCCATTTAGTGTCACGGCTCTCTGCTCCTTAGTGAATCAGTAGTCAACTTTGACCCTCTTTTCTCACAGCAAGCAGCAGTCATAAGAGGAAGCAGCAAGCAGAACCATGAGCAGAACAGGTACCAGTAAGCAACAGATGTAAACACAATGACGAGAAGAAAATCCCTAAAACTCTGTTCTGTAAAAAAATGAGACTCAAAATGGCCTTACAGTGCATTGTTTAGGACTAAATTTTTCCAACCTCACGTACTTGAATTTACCTGAGCTCAGAAACAAGTTTGATTGCAATTGAACAGCTAAATGCATAAGCTCATGCAATTTTACAAGTTGGAACACAATTTTAACCATGAACCTTCTACCTACCTAACCTATTTTCATAATTTCTAACTTTTCATCTGATCCAAACCTGATTGAATTCCTGGACTGCATCAAATACACTATGTGGAACTTAGGTTTCAATCAGTAACAGTATATAACTGGCTAGTACAGCAAATAAAAGCAAATCGATCAGCCACCCAAGGTCCTGATCTAACAACATAGTTTTACTTTGGGTTTTGCTCCTTTTATCTCCCCACTTGTCGAAAGTTTGCTGAAACAATAGCTATCAATATCTAACTAATTGAATTTTCTTTCCTTTTTCCCTATATAAACAATACAATCATGTTATAAATCAAACAAAACTCTGAAGTTGGTAAATGATGATATGTGTGCTCAATGTACAACAAATAATTCTTTACTCACAAAACATTATCTGATAAAAATTTACTATAAATAACTTCTTACAGAATTAGTGTAATGATTTGACATAATCCACAAAGACAATCAAACACGTCACCATAATTAATAGTAACTTATTTTGTTACCTTTAGTTGGTACTTCTTCAAAAATTCTTCAGTACAATCAGGACCCCACAACAAGCCAATGCCTCTTTCTTTATTTGGAGCAAGACCCGGAGTTTTTGATGGATCAGACCACAAAACATCGCCAGGTATCAAATTTGGACCTTCCCAAGGAGGATCAAGAACTGATCGTCGAGCCTTAGCTAATTCTTCCAATGAACCAAGAGATAGAATTTTGCTATCTTGATTAACATTAATCTTACGATTCTTCTTTCCTTTGAACCTCTTTGACGGCGTCACAGTTATACTGCGGAAAAGTCCTCCATGAGCCGTGTATACACACCCTGCTATAATAGAAGCCAAAGGAAGACCTTCAAAGCACCCCAAACATTTCCGATACACATGCTTACCTTTATCACCATATTTTACCATTACTTCTTTCTCAAAACCATAAACGGAGGTACAGTATTTTGATTCATGATTCCCTCGTAGCAGATATATGTTATGTGGCATGAATACCTGACACAAAAGTTATAGTGCCATAAATATCATAAAAGTACAGAGAGGAATTACCCTATTCCTCAATGATCATAACTGAATAACCCCATTTCAAGTATTTAAATCTTTCAACAAAAGTCTTATCCCACAAGATGAAGTTAGCAATATTAGTTCAACAAATTACAGTAAACAATTAAGACCATCAAAACAATAGCATATTAGCATCTATCTGTCTAAACACTAAAACAAAGTGTACAGCATAATTTACATCAACTTAAAATCTGAACATTAATCATTTGAACTATTATTTTGATAACACAAAATACAATACACACAAAAAAACCTTTGAAACTGAATCACGCCAGACTGTTCATGGGAAGCCGTAAAAACAGAAAACACAAGATCCAAAAGTGAAACTTCAGATTCGAGAATATTATTGAAAAGTTTGAAAACATCCAACCCATTCATCCATAGAGAATAACAAATGAGACTTTCACTTATTGTTAGTATAAGGATCTTTACATTGTCAACCAATATGCAATGAGATAACTCTTAAAGATCCTTAATATCCTTATTACAAAAATCAACAAACTTACTTCACATACCTATTTGTAATTGAATGATATACAAAACCTCTACACAATTGGTTCATTTAAACCAAATTCAATAAAACAAATCTTTTATTTCAGCAAAATAAGACTAGGAGTATCAACATTTGTTCTGTGAAAGTATTCTCAGCCCCAAGAGTCAAAGACTAATCTCTCAAAGAATTAACAAACATCATATATATCTACAAACTGGAAAACAAACTACAGTCATTTGACCATCTGGATTGATACAGTACATCAGCAGCATAAACTCCACCATGAAATGGTTTTACACTAAATAAATAAGATGAGAACAAAGGCTCCCTTTGCCAAACAGATTTACCTTCCAAGCCAACAACAGCAAGAAGGTTTCGAGGCCCCATGCTCCTCGATCCACGTAATCCCCGTTGAAGACAAAGATTCGATCTCGTGAGGGGAAGCCGGCATCTCGGAGAAGGAAGAGAAGATCATGGAGTTGTCCATGAACGTCGCCGACAACAACGACGGACGCGGCGGATGGAGAGTTATCGTCGGGGCTAGGGCGAAAGGGGTCTATGGTGACGCAATTGGGTTCCTTGTGGAGCATCTTGGAGCCAACGAGGATGAGCGAGTCCAAGACTTTGACGGGCAGAACCGACGGTAATTCCGACGGAGGGAGGTTCCAAGAACACCAATCGAAGCACAGCATCAGGTTCTCTACCCAATCCATGCTGATATTTCCGTCTTCCGGCCACCATATTGGTAAGCGCAGTTCTGGCGGCGGCGTGGAAAGCAACGGTTGCGGAGGAGGCGGCGACGGTGGCTGTAGGGTTTCCTCTAAGACGAGGACGACGCCGTTTGTGGTGGCGGAATCAGGTGGTGGTGGTGGTGCCGAATCAGCTTGCAGGGTCATGGTAGATGAACGGACTTTGCAGAAAAATTTTAAACCGAGGCTTAACTTATGTATAAATATGCACCTTATTTTTTTAGTAAAAAATATATTTTATAAATATTCTTTGTGCATCCATTATCATTTGAAAAAATGTTTCAAATACACCATAGTGTGTTAGAAAATAAGTTCATTAAACTTTGTAATAATTCCATTTATATGTTCTTTTTGCATAACCTAAAATTATTTCCATGCTTTAGATCTTATATTTATTAGATATTTATAGTTTCAAAAACTAAATTTATCTTGAGTTATTTCCTATTTATTTAAGAGGTGTAAAAATGGCTCCAAAAGATTTACACAAATAAGTTCAAGAAGAATCGGATTAAAAATCATTTAAAATTATTAATGTTTCAAGAGTACACTTTAAAAACTAGAGAAATGACTCAATCATACCAATTATATGTTTAGACCAACTTCTCTATACAATTTAGGATAGAAAAAATATAAAAATAATAATTTTTTCATAAATTAAAACTAGTTTTTATATAAATTCAAAATTAAAATGTAAATTAATTATAAATGAAATAACTTCTACAATTTAAGTTAACATAAGCTAATTTTAATTTATGAAAAGTTCAATTTCATTGTTTTTTATACTTTTCATTCTTATGTATCCTTTTGTGTATTTTTTTTTCTTCTTTAAGTTTGGAAAGTTAGCATGTCTAGAATGAGAGATCTTTAATACAAACACCATAATTTGTTAGAGTTAGTTTAAATAAATATATTCTTGAAAGAAACTAACATGAGAATCAAAATTTCTTAGAAAAAAAATTGAGTTATTTGTTAATGTTGCTTGAAAACAAAACTTAATAGTGTATCCTTTCCTAAGAAAACAGATATCGAAACCATGGAAAAAAAAATACTAACCATAAAAAATAACACTGGGACATAACAAGATGAGAAAAAAAAATATAAACAAATCAAAACATACAAGCAAATTAAATCACAAAACCCTAAGAAAATTAATAAAAGTCAGAAAACAAAACCACACCTCACTTATCTCCTCACACTACAAAAATTATCACAATATTTATAAATTTAACATGCATTTTTTTGACAGTCAAAGATCAAATAATCAATTATACAACTACACTAAATGCATCTAATTTGTTTAATGAATATCTTAAACGTGCAGTTGGACTCTAATATAATTATTGAGGATAAATGATATAACTATCAAAATTATATTGATTATGATATTATAGAACATAACATCTAAAAATCTAAAAGATTGACATGTTTTCATGTCTTCTCAATAAGTGTTATATATACATATTTTGAAAGAAGAAGAATAATTCAATATATATATATATATATATATATATATATATATATTAAGAGAGCATAGTAAAAGTTAATTTTATAAAGTATATTGTATTTATTTCAGTTTTATGTAATTTTCATCATTATTTATTTATTTAAATAAGTAATTAATATTATTTTTAAATTAAAATATTATTATAGATTATTAACTATTCAATTAATTATTTTTCCATAAAATTAATTAACTTTTAATTAGAAATGACATAGTAAAATAATTAAGGTTTCATAATTTATAATAACTCTTAAAATACATTATAATAAAGTTTAAGTAAAATATATATAAAATAATGAGTTGTTAGGAACTCCTTACAATATTTTCTATTGAAGCCAAATTGATTGGGAATTGCTCTATTGAAAATGTCTTTACTAAAATAAATATTAAAAGATATATTCAAATAGAGTATTGACAATCAATATTAGGTTTACATCTAGTTGATAAATACTTAGTTAATTACTTGTGAAGATGTCATTGATAAATACTTAGTTAATTACTTGTGAAGATGTCATTGATAAATACTTGAAGTTTATAGTGAATTAAAACAAATTAAACTTAATAATAATATGAATCTCATATTTCACTTTTTTTAATGTAAATTAGATGGATGACATTGGGAGTTTGAATTAATAATTTAAATGAGACATTGCAAGGAAATCATTAAATAGAAACCAATTTTAAAAATAATTAGTTGTTATATTGGCTAAATTAGAGACCATTTTAGAGACTAAAAACTTTATTGGTTTTTAAATTTGTATCTAATTAGCTACCAAGGTTTTTGCTATCAAATTTAGAAGGTAAACAATTAGTAGTTAAAACCTTGGTAGCTAATTAAATACAAATTTATAAACAATTTATCAATAATAGAAACTAATTTAGAAACTAATAATTTTTGTAGTCTCTAAAATGGTATATAACTCAATCAATATAGCAATTAATTATTTTTAATCTCTAAAATTGGTTTCTATTTAATGATTTTCTTGTAGTGAGAATGGTAAGAACATATGAAACAAATAATTACATCATCGTAAAAAACTAGACCGAATGGAAATAAGACTATTGGTGAAAAAACAAGTAAAACTATATTATAATTGAAAAAAAAAACAAAAAAAAGTGAAAAATTAAAAAGTGGATGAGACTTAAGAGTTTAGAAGAAAATAAATGATAAATGTCATTATTCAGTAATATTTCATAGAAAATGATAGACACTTATGAACTTTAATTGATAAAATAATTATAATTCAACCTCTAATCATTTGAATCTTTTTATATGTTTTTGAATTATGAGATGAATAAGAAAAATTTATTTCTAAATTTATAGAAATAAGTTATATATTTATTAATAATTTATGTGTCATACAATATTTAATTTAAAACACTTTCAAGGATAAAAAAAACCCACAAAAATAAATTTAAAGACCAAATTGAAAATAGCATGTTATATAATATGTTGTAATGCCACAAATTTTTCTAAGAAAATCAACTTTTAGTTTGAAATGTAACATGTGATCTAAGTGTACAACATATACATATGATTAGAGGAGACAATTCCACTTCACAATGTCTTGTTGTGGTAGTATTATTAAACCTAAAGTTAGAGCTTGGTTGGGAGATAATTGAAGAGAACAATTTTCAATGAAAATTGTGGGACACCTTGAGAATCATTAGTGCATGTTTTGTGAGGAAAATGTAGTGATTGAAGATATGAAACATGTAGTGAGAGTTAGTTAGTGTCATTGTGGAAACCAAGTAAGTTTTCCTTTGAATAGAGAGAAAGGGTTTGAAGGTCACGAATCCCTAGTTAGAAAAAGCTAGGAAGTAGCCACCCTATCATCATAAAAGCCAACAAACAAGTCAAACTTTGCTACACATACAAAGCTACAATGCTCACAATTAAAAATATAAGTTTATAGCAACTTAGTTTTGAATTTTCACTATTCTTTAGTCACCTACTTTCAAAAAGAATTGGTGACATTTTCTCATTTCATGCTCCCGTTGTCCCCTTTGGTCCTACCACACCAATCAATCATTGAACACCTTCAGCAACTTTTAAGAGATTAGTTAATTTTACATCAAATTTATTGGAATGTGAATATTTAAAATAATTATGAAAAAATGGGTAACTTGTATTTGGGCATACAATTTTACTCTTCAAAGTTGCTATTATTGAATATAATTTGATGATAAATTAAAAATATTTTATTGTTTCACATATTGTCATCAACATTTTAAATAAAAAAGAAATATAATCTAATTATAAATATTTTTATTTTATTCAATAAATTATTATTCATTAATGCAATAATAACGGTAAATAGTTTAAGAATAATAAAATCAGAATTAATAACTAACATTTAAGGTTAATAAAATATGAATTAATAACCAGCAGGTGTAATTAAAATTGTGTTTAAAGATAACTAAAAAGTGAAATTTCGCGCTTCTACATACTATTTTTATAATTTTTTAAATGTCTGTTAATATACTTAGTTTTTCTTTTCTCTTTTATCTGTCTTTCTCTCTTTTATACTTATCAGAACCTCCTTTTTTATTGCGATTACGTGTGCTCAAACTCAATTTGATGCACCACTATTCATTTAACTGTAATAATGTCTATTTCTGTAAATTTGGTGCAAAATTGTAAACAAATTTTCAGACCTTGATGTTTATCGTCCCATCTATATCTAATAAAAACAAATTATGTATAGTTTAGTCACGGTCATATATGCCAGCCATTATTCACTCACAACCCAAAAAAACTTTGTCTTTGCAGCAGCACACACAAGACCCTCCAAAGTTCCAAAACAGTCCAAAGCCTCAAATTCCTAGGTATCTTATTTGCTTCTTGTCTTCACACCACACCATCATCATTACCTCACCATTTTCATAAAGTCATCCTTCAACCTTATACACTTGTATATATCTCCTGCACAAAACTCTGCTTGCTTTCCAACAATAAAAGCATGGCTCACATGAGCTACAGCAGAGTCTGCAGTGGCAACGCATCAAGGTGCAGAGGATTTAGATTGAACCCCAGAAAGCTTTATGTTCTCAGGCTACGCAAGAGGTTCAACTTCTTTCTTAGGGTCTTTCAAAGTTGCAAACTTTCATATGGGGAGGCCATTCAAGTGCTCAAGAAAGTGTTTTGCAGAAAAGGTGGCTTCAAAAGAAACAACACCAACAATTTGGTAAGGGAGGATTGTAAGATGGGATCTTGTGGTAGGTCCAATTCTTTCTATGCAGAAGCCATTGCAGATTGCTTGGAGTTCATCAAACGAACATCAACTTCATCCATGGACCAAAGCCAAGACCCTATTAGCCATGTTCAAGATAGAAACTAGAAACTCATAACTGCTTTTTTGGTAGACAGAATATATGCAGAACTATCAGCTTTGCTCCCTTATTTGTTGCTGTTTATTAAGATTTTTTTGTTGGTTTTTGCATCTCTAGGATTGCATGAAAATATTGTGAATATTTCATCTCTAGTTTTGCATCGGTGATGGATCATTATTCTCTGTACAAATGTTTGAGAAATGTCAGAAAATTTAATGTGTAAGAAGTGTTGGTTTAGTTTGGAAATCTTGTTGAATGCAAGCGTGTTGAGTTTTCTTGTTTGTGGTGGCGAATTGCAGGGAAGATTCCTAAGTTTTGATTACTACCTAACACGACATTAATTTTTTTGACTAATTAAGCATAAAGTAATTAAAGGGAAAGTGTTGTTGACATTAGAGAGGGGAACAATCATATCTTTGAATTTATAATTTGGTTCGTTGTTATTATTCATTATGCATGATGTTCGTTTCTAACTTATATTAAATTCAGCACTTTTTATTTCACACTAATCTCACTCACTCTCCGTGTTAATAAAAGAAAACATTTTTTAAGAATCACAATTCGGGACAAAACATGTAAGTCGATTTGTATTACGCTAAAAAAAAAAAAAAAAAAAAAGTGTTTAACTTACCCAATAATTCAACTCGTCGATTCTGCATAATTTACAATTCGTGTGAGTTAACATTGGATAAATAGACTGACCTATATATTACTTATGTCAAACATTTATATTTAAATATATTACAAATATAAATATACGAAGAGAAATTTTATTCATTCAACCATTGGAAAAATTAGTTATTCTTTGTAAAATTTAACATGGTTTAGAAAATTATCAAATTCCTACAACACGTACCTAAACTTGAATATTAACCTTGATTGAGGAGTTTTTAATATTATTAATTTATTTCAGATCCCAATGCGATTAATTTCAGTAAAAATACTTAGAGTTTGGAATTAAAGGTAGATTTTACAAACATAATAGATGTGATCTTATTTACTTTTTAAAAGTGTTTTGATTTAGAATTAAAATTAAAATTAAATTTTGTTAAGAAAATAAAATTTATAAACTTAGGCGTGGGTTAGAACAGGAGGATGGAAATGGGTTCCAGGGGTGGCCAAGTGGTTTTGGAGAAGGGAACATGTGTGAGGCCTCACCCATTTATATAGGACCAACATCATGTGTCAACTTCCAAACAATGTTTTCCAACATGTGTAGTTAGATACCATGGACAAAAATTAATAAAGTCTCATCTTAGCTCCTCATTTTGACATCTGTTCACATCTCCTTATGTTTTCTTTGGAATGTGTAAGCAATTAATTATACAAGTTCTACATATGTTCTCAAGAAAAGTGAATTAATTATTTTAACATATTATATATATATATATATATATATATAATACAGGTCATTTTCATGTATTGTACTTGTGTAAATGTTGGAGCTAAGTAATGTTGATACGTAATTCGTTGTCGTGCTTGTAGTCTCTGAATTCTTCAAAGTTCTTCTTCTCCTACGTGTGGGCTCTGCCGGTCGGTGGGATACCTGCGATTGCACTCCAATGCTCAAGTCAGTGCTAATGATTGGTCTGTTCTCTTAGGATATCAAAAACATACATTTTCTCCCTTCAGAAGTCTTATTTATAGGTTGACTTGTGCCTCTTCCCGTGTGGGCCAGATAATCAGTTGACTAAGACATGTGTAGTGGTCACCAGGTCGTGCGTAGTGGCTTCCTGATATCACAAGAGTGTCTTTTGCAGTGAGTCATTGACTCATTCAACTTTAGTTGTAACTGCTTTCTTGTCACGTATTTATTACTTTATATTATTAATTCATGTCTTCAGTCATCCGGGTCCGACCGATACATATATCATTCAAATAACATTTTTATACTAAATTATATTATAATTAATTATATATCAATTATTTGCATCTAATGTATGAATCTTCAATTACAATTTAACTATTCAAAATAATATGTTACTGAATGTCTTTTATAAGATTTCTGTTAAATATATTGGATGATAAAGATTAATAGTTCACTTATTAATAAAAAAATTCATCATCAAACCTCCTTAAGTTTGTCATCACTTAATTTTTTAATATAAATAATTAAATAAAATGAAATATAAAATATTTTTTATTAGTAATTAATATTATGAAGTGTTGGATCACTCTACCGTTTCTATAACTCATCATCACTCATTCATAAATAAAAAATAAAAAAATCACATCATATCCATAGAAAATTGTAACATGTATAGAGGGTCTCAACACCTATTAATTAAAGGGTTATAACACATTCATAAATAGTCATCAAATGAATATATACATTATAATACTAAGTATATCATACATTTATATATACATATTTATGTATCTTTTATACACACAAACTTGTATAAATCATCACAACAATACTTCACCACTAGAGACACATCATTTGTCCAAATTTATCCTATTTGCACGATCTTATGCTTGTTTGATAACAACTATAAAAGAGAAAAAGTTGATTTTATCTCAATCCACTAAAATGTTCAGTTAACACTTAAATGTTCATCGCTAGAGCATCATCTTTACAATTGAGTGTGTCACTTAGTATAATCTCCAACAAATTCCAAAAATATCAAGCACACTATCTAATTAATGTTGAAGCAATCATCATGTTGCTTGAACATAAATACATAATTGTATAAACTTATATTCTAAAATCTCATGCACTATTGTCACAACTCAACATTTTGTGGTATGAATCTCAAAGAAAGAGAATTATCACCATCTTTTTATTGATTAAGTCTCTCAAACCCTAACTTAAATATCATTAAAGAATACAAACAATAACAAGTCACCACTTGAATTTTCCTTTTAGTGTTTGAGGAATATCAACCTAAAATCAGAAATTTCATTAATAAAAATTACAACATTTCAATTTTAACGAGTACACCATCTTCCAAACCACCAATTCAAGCACTAAAAAAAATGTATGTCCTCTTGTAATACTTTTTCTTAATGATTTTATTTTTATTCATTGGAATGGTTCCTAAATTTTATCTCATCGAGACTGGAGCTAGCTAAAATTTAAAGTTGTGTCCAATTCATTTCTTCCTTTATTGACGATGTTTTCTATTAATCAATTGTTCGAATTTTTGTACTAATTTTTTATAAGATGCTATCTTTACTACATTTAGCAACCTTATTTTCACCTTATGAGAATTTTAAACCTTTGTTGTGTTTTATATAAAATAATTGTTTTTTATTTCAACTAAAACCTGAATAATAACTATTTCATGAAATAAAATTTAGCTGTGCTTATTGCATGCATTCATGCTTCGTGGATGAGCTACGGTGCAAATAGAATTTGTAAGAGACACAATCAGTAATCTAGGTGGTGCATATAGTAACTAAGAACAAAATGTTTTCTAGCCCAATTCAGCTTCTGTAGGCTGAAAATCGTAGAACCAGTGCTTCTTTTGGACTCAACGTAATCAACTTAAGGACTGTTTCTTCCTGCACCTCCATATCTTCTTCTGGCACCTCCATACACAACATGAAAATACATTTTTATCCTTCTTGTGCCACCCCATAGAATAACTTCTGGATTATGTAATCCGAAAACGCATTTGAAAAAAGACTTCTAGATTACATAATCCGGAAGTTGAAAAAGATTTTCAGATTATGTAATCCGGAAAGTAATCATGCATCTGAAAAAAGACTTCCGGATTATATAATCCAGAAGCTAATTACAAATTTGAAAAATGACTTCCAGATTATGTAATCCAGAATATTACAGAGAAGCATTAATGGAAATACGAAAATATATGGAGGTGAGAGAAGAAGGTATGGAGGTGCAGGAAGGAGTAGCCCAACTTAAGACCTATGAGCTTCGGATACATATTTATATGTGCGTCCGTCTTGAATATGTATATTAGACATTCATATATATATATATATATATATATATATATATATATTTGTAAGATATTATATAGATACGTATTTTCGTATTCTATTTTAGAAATTATAGTATTTCATTTTAGAGATTATAGTGTAAATATTCATGTTATATCAGTGTCTATACGAGGTAGCTTACGATTATTTATGGAGTAACCTGCGGCTGGTTGGAAAGAACAAAGTAGAAAGGTGTTTTTGAGGATGATGGAGATTTGGGAATACCCCTATAGAAAGAAAACAAAGCAAAGAACAAAAAAGGCTTCGCAGATGCAAAATGCCAAACAAAGCACAACCAAACCAACACACATTCTCTCCGTAATGGTCACAGCTTTTCTGAAGCAATGGTATAAATTGTTATCCTTTCCCAGCTCTAACCATTATTTCAAATTTGGAAAGGTATTTTTGTAGAGAATCAGAGAATGAGTTCTCTACAGTGAGGAAAAGAAAAAACACAGAGACGCGCGAAAATCAAATGAGAACTTTCTCAAACTCCTTCTTCACCAAAGCCCGCAACCTCGTAGGCTTCGGGCTCGCTTCCACCGCCACCGCAGCCACAATCGCGGCCTCCAATTCCTCCGTCTCTTCTTCCGCTTCTTCTTCTTCTCCTTCATCCACCGCCTCTTCCACCTCTTCTTTCGATGCCCACGATTCTTCTTCTTCCGATGTCGAAATCGTCCCCCAGAAAGTACTGAAAACGAAGCTCTGCATCATCGGGAGCGGCCCGGCGGCGCACACGGCCGCCATTTACGCGGCGCGAGCGGAGCTGAAGCCGGTCCTCTTCGAAGGATGGATGGCGAATGGCGTCGCTCCCGGCGGCCAGCTCACCACCACCACCGACGTTGAGAACTTTCCGGGATTTCCGGCTGGCATCCTCGGCGCCGAGCTCATGGACCGCTGTCGCGAGCAGTCGCAGCGCTTCGGCGCTGAGATCATTACGGAGACAGTGACGACAGTGGATTTCTCCGAACGGCCGCTTAGGGTTTTCACCGACTCCACCACCGTGGAAGCTGAATCCGTCATCGTCGCCACCGGCGCTGTTGCTAGGCGGCTGAATTTCGTCGGCGCGGGTGACGGTCCGGACGGTTTCTGGAACCGCGGGATATCGGCGTGCGCCGTGTGTGACGGTGCCGCGCCGATATTCCGTGGCAGGCCTCTGGCGGTGATCGGCGGCGGAGATTCTGCTATGGAGGAAGCTGGCTTCCTCTCCAAGTTTGGTTCCAAGGTTTATGTAATTCATAGAAGGGACAAGTTTAAGGCTTCTAAGATCATGCAGGGGAAACTGATGAATAATCCCAAAATTGAAGTGTTGTGGAATTCAACAGTGGTTGGGGCTTATGGGGACAAGAAGGGTGGGGTTCTTGGTGGGTTGAAGGTGAAGAATGTGGTGACTGGGGTTGTGTCTGATTTGAAGGTTTCTGGTTTGTTCTTTGCAATTGGGCATGAGCCTGCCACGAAGTTCTTGGATGGTCAACTTGAATTAGACTCTGATGGGTACATTGTGACCAAACCTGGCACCACAAAGACTAGTGTTGATGGAGTTTTTGCTGCTGGTGATGTGCAGGATAAGAAGTATAGGCAAGCTATTACCGCAGCTGGAACTGGTAATTCTTGTTTATTTTCAAATAAATTAGATTGCTTTGTTTTATGATAGTTATGGATTCATGTGATGTTAGTTTCCTAGTTTTGAAACTGGTTTTTTGAATCTGATGGCCATGTTTTCTATCTGTTCCATTAAACATCATTTTGAAGCAAATTAGAGTATGGACAGGTTATGTTATTATTTGGTTTATATAGTGCTTGGTTTTGAAACTTTGTCTTGGAACTCATGTTTTCAACATTTTCTAATTTTATTTAGAAATGAGTGTTTTGGTTCAAAGCTTGTGACCTCAAGCTAGAACAATCATAATTGAGGCACTGTCTCATAGTGAGAGATAGATTTTATAAGTCATAATTAGTTATTTACTATCCTCTAAATTTTAACTAATATTATCTAATCCTTAAAGTTTGTAATTTTTCTCCAGCTATTTCAACTACTACAAGCAAATGTTTTCTTATCTTTGACTAAGATTTCGAATAGTTTTATTGAATCTCTGTTAATGATTAATAGGCCTTACTTTAGATAAGTTACATTTCTTTTTAATAGGAGATGATTTTTAATAGGAGATGAGAGTAACTAACCGGTAGAATCACCACATTTTGAATAACTTTCAACATACTTTTTTATTATTCAGTGTCCCCATCTTCTAGTAATCCGCGGTTTCCCACCTTTTGTTACTTATTAGAGAGATTCAATAGAGAGGCCTGAGAGTTTAGGTGTACGATATAGTCTTTAGTTTGCTGACCTTCACTTCAGTTATGTAGACTATATGATAATAGTAGTATTTCTATCAACAATGTTCTACTAGAACTTAGAAGATATGGTGACTGTAAATGAATTCCTGCGTTTTATTTTCCATTTCTGATTTGGGTGTAGTACTTCATATAAGACAGAATATAGACTTAAAATAAATTACAGAAAGAGTACGCTTACTATTTGGACAAAAGGGACTGAAGCTTAAATTTGAGTAGTCGTTAACTTATATTTGGTTATGAACTCAATTTTTGGATTAGTCATTGATCTATTCAGTAAGAATTTTGGAATCAGCTATAATTATTTTACCTTTATATTTGAATTTTTTGAAGTAGAAGTAATGTAGATCCTGTCATAGAAGTGATTTTGAGTGTGTTTGTTGGTGATATCACGTAAAAAAGTGTGAATTATAAAATGCTCATAACAGAATTAGAATGAGATATACTCTGCGAAAGGATAATGGAAATGATAATATTGGTGCAGGGTGTATGGCAGCCTTGGATGCAGAACATTACTTGGAAGAGATTGGTTTGCAGGATGGTAGGAGTGTTTGACGTTGTGTTGTGTTGTGTAGTTCAGAAGGTGAAGGTGAACCCTTTTCTTTCTCCACTTTAAGTTTACATTAACAATTGATTGCAGAGACAAGCTGCGATTTCATCACAAATATAATAAAAGCTTTACCTTCTGTTTTTACCAAGAAATGCCTACTAGATAATAAGGAAGGAATGGATTGGAATACCAAATTTCTATCATTTGTTCTTCAGAAAATAAATAAGGCGTTATTCTTTTCCCACTTTTCCCTTAAATTGCCATGGAATAGAAGACAAATTTTACCCAGTACGGAAAAATGGGATTGAAATACCAATTTTTTTTATCATTTATTTGTACAGGAGAAAGATGCATACATTTTATTTTATTTTCATTAATTGAAAAAATTATCTTTGTTTCTTATTTCCATCCATTCAAAAAGAAATGTTTAGTCTCTTGATTTTTGAAGAATTTTATTTTTGGTCTTTAAACAAATATTTGACAGGTTTATATTAATAAAAATAATTATGGATATTAATGTACTTTAAAAATATATAAAAAAGAAATGGAAAAAAAAAATTTATATGCATAACTTGTTTGGAGTCGTTCATTCTCAACACTACTCTAAAAGAGCAGGATGAAAATAAAATCCTGTTCGGTAGTTAAAAAACCTAGGTTTACGTGACTAGACTAGATCTAATCATAATGTTAAAAAAACAATTAACCTTAATAAAGAAACCAAAATGCAGTTTTATACTCTCATTTTCTAATCTATTTTTAAGAAAAAAGCTTAAAAGTTCAATTTAAAACCCCTAATTTCTTATTTTTCTTTTAAATAACCTGATTAAATTTTGAAATAAAAATGAGTGAGCTTCGTGCTTAAGTTAGTTGCATTTGTAATAATCACTTACTTTTGCGGAAAAAAATAGAATGAATAAAATTGGAACATTTCCTAAAAAAGAAAAACGTTTTATGTGACGAAGTACTCAAAAGGAGCTCCTAACTAATGTCTAGTGCAACCAAAAGTAGTAGAATAGTATGATGTTTGCATCCAAACACCTCGTCACTTCAGATTTGCCATACAAATAACTCCAAAAATGGATCATGTTAAGCATTTTTCGGTGGATTAGAGGGTATTATCCTTTGAAACTCTTCTTGTCAACTAACCTGAATCAAATTTTGGTGGTGGACTCTGGTATGATTTTTCTTTTTTTGTTGTTGATAATGTTTTGGGATGTTAATAATTCACAATGAGTAGAGTTTCACCTCTTGATAAAACTCTAACGTTCAAGTCAGTGAAAACATATAACTATAAGTATCTAAATACAGTGTACGTGTATAGGTGTAGTATCGCAAGATTGAACCCCTTTGTTCAAAGTTTTGTGGTCCTTTCATAGCATTCACTTATCTCTCTTGAGGAGTCAATAACATAATATGTCGTGTCTTTCTCATTCAAATATTTATTCAATTATTTTTATTTTAGTTACCTTTATTAAAATGTCTTGTCAGCTGTTTGGTTAACTCCTTAACACATTATTGAATCTATTATTGTTTTGGGTTGAGCTAAATATTTTGTCTTTATAGTCTAGGTGGGTCAGGATAATGCACTTAAGTATTTGGGTCGAACCGAGCATGTCCGAGCAGAGAAGCCATTAGGAAATATTTGTGTCTATAAAATTGTTCTTAAGTCTGTTATCCTTTACACTCATTCAACATCAAGATCCCCTATCTCCAACCTAATGTTGCACTCTTCTTATTTGGACCTAATTTTATATTACTGGATTCATAAGGACTTAAAACTAAGAGTAACTCGACTTAATTCTATATATCTTATTAGTTAAAAACCTCCAATTTCTTACTTTACCAACTCAACACAATCTGTTATCCAATTTCTAAAAAAATTATTTTATTTCTGATACCACCATACTCATATTATTGTCATTAAAACACCTTTCCAAACTCTATTATGTGAGCGGTTAAGTCCTACGAAATTGAATTTGTTTAAAGGACGATTTTGCCTTTTGATATTCCTGTCCAATTATTGCACATATTTCAAATTCCACTATTCCTATCAAATTATTGCACATCTTTCAAATTCCACTAAAGTCCCTGCATCTAAAAAACAGAGGAATGATGTCTTCCTCTTCTCTACCACACACCACACATTGGTTAAACACTTTTACAATTAATTTTATCTTAAACTTGGTATAACGCTTTATCAAATAATCTATTTATTGAAGATTTAGTTATACTATCATTTCACAAAACATTTTTTAATAATAGAAGATAAAAAAATAAATTATAAAATTAGTAAAATGTACATAATTAATATAGTAACTCATTTTTGTCAACAATTCATAAAAAAATGAGTGGTGGCAGGGGTTGTTCTTAGGAATATTAGGAAGATGATGGCACCCAACAAAACCAATAAAGCTTGAACAATCAGAGACTATTATTATTACTATTGACAACTCTACATCCCATCTGGAGACATCTCTGCTCTTGCTAAAATTACAAATTAATCAGATGAATCTTCCAACCAACACATGAAAATACTACAGACTAAAGCACCACATCATTAATTAATGCAGTGGTAGCTTTAAACAGAATAACAGCACACGACACAAATGATTTCTTAATAGAAGTCTAATATCAGAAGTGTGGCTCTTGTTTTCCTCCACTCCCCAATCCAAGTCCCTCTGTACAATCTCCGTAAGACTCGCACCAAGCAAATATCCAATGAATGCCAACCAACCACACGCTTTTGGGGAGCTGGATTTACTCGTGGAAGAAGCTAACCATCACTTTATCTTCATCCCTTACACCATCCATACCATTTTTTTTTGTCATTTTTGTCGTTATGTGATGGTTTGCTTATTAGTCTCTTTAGACAAGTCAATTGCAATGTGGGAAGCTCACGCAACAATCTTAGAAATATCCCTGCTAGATCTGTTGTATTTCATATGGCTCTTAACAAGTTGTCCAGCTGCAATTGCAGACATGAGTGATATCTCTCCGGCCAGGACTGAACCGGCTACAATGGTGGCCAGTAGCCTAGAATTTGCACCAGGAGATTCCTTACTCGCACCCTTCACACCAAGTAAATTAAGACATGCAGACTGAGATGCAAGTTGCGTGCCCCCTCCAACAGTACCAACCTGAGAACCACAAGGAAAAGGGTTTGAATTCATTCCCAAAGAAATAAATGCTTTCCTTCCACTGTCTAAGGAGATTAAGACAAAAAGCAAACATAAAACAATTGACAGTGAAAAAGCTAAAACCGATCTCACATAAATATTGAGGCACCGAACTTGGATTTGGACGATGTCTTCTTTAAGGAGTTAAAATAAGGCACGGAAATAGGCACTGGCCCGGCCTAAATCATAGGCCAATACAAAAACGTGCAACGCATGCTTGGGACCACCAAATGCATCTATCAATACAGACTAATATCCCACTACACAACTCTATTCTTACTTCAAATGGACAAACTAATAGGTGGTCTGAGTCCACCTACCTAAACTTGACCAAAATGACAGCACCTTTTCATTGGATTACAATGCGAGTGTAAACCAAATTGATTTCGTATACTGTATTTTCTATTCGTTTCTTTCTACACATTAGATTGTCGTTTTTTCCATGTTTAGAATCAAAGAAAGAGGCTCTAAAAGATGAGAGAAGCAGTAAAAGATGAAAGAAGCCGTAGTACCTCAATTGAGGGCATGGTCACAGAAACGTGAAGGTCCTTCCCATCATTGACAGCTTCCATCATGGTGATGCAGTGAGAACTCTCCACATTCTGGGCAGGATCCTGACCAGTGGCAATGTAGATAGCAGACACAATATTGCTAGCATGGGCATTGAATCCACCAAGAGCACCAGCCACGGCTGAGCCAGTAAGGTTTTTTAGCATGTTAAGCTCGACTAGGGCCTCTACAGTGGTCTTCAACACCTTATTCACCACCTCCTCCTTAATTACGGCCTCACACACCACCGACTTGCCACGTCCTTCAATCCAGTTCACTGCTGCTGCTTTCTTGTCCGAACAGAAATTTCCTGGAGCAAAGCAACAGGTATATGACAATTTCAGCTACTGCCTTCAACCATGGCAACGAAAAGTGCAGTAAAAACACATAAAGAATATCATGTTTACCAGAGATTCCAATAACTTCCATGTCAGGGAAGTCTGTCTGAAGAAAATCAAGGACATTTTGAACACCTTTAGACACCATGTTCATCCCCATGGCATCACCAGTGCTGCATCGGAATCTCATGTACAGATTCTTGCCCGCAATAGCACACTGAATAGTCTGCAACCTGGCAAATCTGCTTGACCTGCGCATATATCCATTACATATTACTCAATAATTATAACAAAGCCGCATATTGCTTGCAGTAATTCTAGAAGACAAAAAGCGATGACATCCGCGATCAACATAAAAAAATGAAATATAAAGATAACCGTAACAAACTCCAGCCAAAATTACCAATTCACCGCTGGAATTCAGCCAAAAAAAATTACCCATCAACAAAACCATCCATAGTGGAATTCAAACTTATCTCAAAGCAACTACAAATGAATCTCGTAAATTAACCAACTACGGTTGCCCATAAAATATATGTTCCTGAAATTGCGAAAAAAGAGAGAAGAATGTTCCTTTGCTTACTTTCTTTTCCTGACGTCAGAGTGAAACTTTGGTAGCAAAATATAACAAAACAAATCAAAAAGTAAAAGAAAAAAAGGACTTCAACAGAATATAAAGGCCTAAGATTCTAAGTGAACCACATCGCAATCATTGGTTTCGGAAATAGCAACGTAAAAAGGTGGGGAAAGAAAAGAGCGAAGGAGAAAGAGAGAGAAGAAGAGAGTACTTGTTGAAAACGACAGCAAGGGAATCATAATTGAGAGGATCCTCCAAGAAGAACTTCAACTGCGCAGCGCGCTGAGCAGAGGGCAACCTCACAACGGGTGCTCTGGTCATGCCATCCCTGAGAAGCACAGAGGAAGCACCACCAGAGACGAAAATAGCTTTGCACCCTCTGTTCGTGCTGGCAACCAAACACCCTTCAGTGGTGGCCATAGGCACAGTGTATTCCTTCCCATCTAACAACAACGGCCCCGCTACTCCCACGGGAATCTGCACGAACCCTATCGGCATCTCGCAGCACTGCCCCAATATCGACTCGTAGTCGAACCCCTGCACGGGCAAACCCTCCAGCGACCGACCCGTCAGCCTCTGCACCGCCTCGCGCCGGATCGCAGCTGCTCGACCGCACTCGCCTAGGCGCGACTCCAACGCGTAAGACGGAACCGATCCCGACACCACCGCCTCCACGACCTCCTCATCCTCCGGAGACAAGGAGATCGGTGCTGGTGCTGGTACTGCTGCTGCCTCGCCAGCGGCTTTTAGCGGGGGAGCATTGGATAACTCCACCGATTTGTCGACGGATTTGGAGCGTGGGAGAGAGTTTTGACTAAGTTTTTTCGTGGAGACTGGGGAGTCGTGGAGCGCAGCGGGGCAGGGTCCAGGAGCGCGAGAGTCTTCGCGGAGGACAGTTTCCTCGTCGGATAGCTCGTCGAGGGAGGCGCGGGAGGCGACGCCGAAGAAGCCGAGGAGGTAGATGGCGGAGGCGACGAGGGAGACGATGGCGGCTGTTTCGGCGGGGGTGACAGCGTGGAGGGGAGTGGCGGTGCGGATCTTGTCGCGCCAGCGGTGGAGGAGGAAGTAAGCGACGGAAAAGAAGACACCGAAGAAGAGGGCGTTGGTGAGGTAGAGTGGGAGGACGGTGGTGGTTAGGTTATCGTTGTTGTTCAGCTTCTGGGTTTTGACGCGGTCACCGGAGGCCGGGATGGATCGACGGCGAACGTCCATTTTCCTCGCCGATCTGATCGACGAAATGCAGATTCAGGAAAAAGAGGGAAAATGCAGAACCCAGAAGCTGAATGATGGAGGAAGTTGAAGAGGTGGATAAATCAAAGAATGGATTTGGAGTTGAAAGGAAGAGCGATACTTTAGAACCCTTTTTATAGAAACTCTCAGCTTCCCGCGCTCCACCGTTGCCCACGCGGACAGCGTGCGTCTCTCTTCTTTCTCCCAATAATCTTATTCAAAATATGCTAATTACATACTTTATAATTAACTAATCTATTTTTTCAATTTATTAATATTATTTTAATTCTCAAATATATGTTTCATATATTATATATATATGGAGGAATGTTAGATTGTGTTATTATTATTGCATCATAGAGAAGAAAAAAGCATTCGATAAGATCATGTGAAAATATCATTGGTTATGCCGAACTCTATAAAAAACAATTGTTTAGTATGTTTTTTATGTTTCATTAAAATTTATTAAATTATGAAAGTGACTAATTTAACAAGTGAGACTTGAAACATCTCAAAACAATTACATATTAAATTAATAATAGAAATTCAATCAAATGTTTATTGAATAAAAGTATCTCCAAATAAAATATACACATGTAAACATGTTTAACTGAACAATTACAGCTAGCTATAGTGGTTTTCTGAATCTGTAATATTTTATCAAATAATCACCTGAGAAAAATATACAACAATTGTTGAAAACAAGATAAAAAAAAGGATAGAGTGAATTCATTGTACATAATTGTAATGTTATGTTTAAGAGATATAAAAACTTATCATCATCTTCTCGTTACATATGACATCTTAATTTATATCACATAATAAATTTACATGAGTTAAATCATTATTGAAGCAATAAGTTCTTCCTATAATAAATTTTGTGATTAATTTTTTAAATAGTTAAATATGATGTGTCATTTCAAAATGATTTTAATTAATATATCATAGTTAATTTTAATCAAAGTTTCCATATAGAATAACAATATTTACACATAAAATGTATTCACAAAAGGTAAATTCATTAATAAAATATATTCATTAATAAGCTAAGATCATACAATAAATTAATTAAGCATGTGATTCTAAATAAGGTAATTTTGTTGAGCAAAAGATTAATCTGCTAAACAAATTTAATTAAAAACACAAATGCTCTCAGATTTGGACTTTTTTTGGCCAATTATGATTTACCAAAAATTTGGTGAGTGGATAAGTTTAGAAATGAAGTTTGACTATTTTGATGAAATTTGATTACATGTATTATGCAAACTACGAGTTCTAACGTGGGACGTGGGACAGACCATGATCCTAGCAGTTTCCTATAAAAAATGTAAAATGAAAAAATGCAAAATATGTAAAAAATAGTTGTTATAGATTACAAAAGGTGAAATAGTTATTTTATAAAGATTATTTTGAAAATAAAAAAAATCTTTAAATTTTCATTTTCGAAATTCACTTTTATGTTATGAAATTAAATTTCAAAATTGATGAGATGTAAGAAGAAATTTGACGAGAAACAAAAAGAAACATCCTAATAAAATACTACAAAATTGTCTTCGTTCTTATCAATGTCATGTCTTAAATCATCCCACGTTCTCAATAATGTTATATACACCTTATGTGAGGTGGTTTGTAGGCTTGCGGATTATTTATAACATGAGTGAGCAAATAAAATCAATCCATATTACTTAAATAGGATAGACCAATGCAAAGCGGCCTAATACAGAATAAACCAATCCTACATAATTTTTCAAAAATCAGTTTCACTTAAAAGAATAAATTTATTTGTTCTAGTAAGTATAATATGTACAAATAATACATATAAGACAAATATTACGTATAATAATTATTATTAAACATACCACATCCAAGTTTAAGAACATAACCATGCATATAAGCAACTAATTCTCAAATATGGAGAATAAGATTGTTACTAGGGTCAATTTGAAAAGACGAGGGGTGTTGTTAGAAAGTTCTTTGTGTTGAGGAGGAAGAGTCATATCGTCACTTGTTTTTCGACTGTATTTTTGCTTGGCGGTTCTGGTGTTTCTGTTTCAAGTGGCTGGGAGTGTCGTTCGTATCTCACAATGATCCTAAGTCAAACTTTGCCCAATTTAAGATGATTACGTCCTCCGATTTGATTAATGAAGTGTGGAATACAATTTGGGTGGGGGTCGTGGGGGAAATATGGAATCACATAAATTCTATTATTTTCAACAGGGGTGTGACTGACATGTCTAAAGTTTGTATCCTGATGCAAGCAAAGGTTTGGTCTTGGATTTCTGCAAAATCTCGCACTACTTCGGTTTTCTTTTCCAGTTGGTATTTGGAACCTTTGAAATGTATGTGTTTGGTTATTTGATGTTTTTTAGGTTTTTAGGTTCTTAGAGTGGATTGTGTTTTTGTCTGTTTGGTTTGGAGAGTACTATTAGTTAGACATTGAATTATGTACTTATTGTATAAGGGTTGATCCACCGTGAAGTGGTTTACATTTATATATTTGTTATTGCTGATAAAAAAACTAACTCAACCAATCATGTTCTAAATAAATTACAACTCAATATTTATCAATTAAATCCAAACATATCAAAGATAAAACATCTAACACTTCTGAACCTACTATTTTGTTCCAAACCAATAAAAACATTATCATAAAGCATCTCAATTCAAATACTTCTAACTAAAATATTAACAATATCAATATAAATACTTAATGAATCATAATCTAATTCAAATAATTTTCCCATACTTTAATTTATATGTTTTTCAAGGTTGTTCCAAAACCTTATAAAAGCTACATGAATTTTAACTTGCTCCTAGGATGCTTGATATCATGAATTTAGTATACATGCCTAACTAAACCATACACATTTAATTAAAACAAGAAAAAAAGAAGAAGTTAGAAATAAATAATTAAAGAATTAAGATTTTAATTTATAAACTCAATATAATTTGAAATTTTAAGCATAATTGTATTTTACAAATGATCTCTACTAAATCGAAAATTAGGTCTCATAGTACTTCTTTTATTTTATTTTTGTAAAATTTACTAAATAATTAAATCAATATTTCATTATATTTATTCTTTTTATTAATATTTTAAATTTATATTGTTTTATATTCATTATTTGACTTTTTTTATACGTAAAGATGGAATTAAAAATATCTATTTAAATAATAATTCTAATACAATACAACATTTAAGAAAAACAAAATATCAATATAAATGAAATTATAAATACTATATAAGTAATATTTTATAAAATATAAATTATGGTTTCTAAATTTATAAATTTATATAATTTAAAAAACAATAAATAAATTTTAAATTACAGTGTCTAAATTTATTTAATTTTTTAAAATTATTTTATAAAAATATTAAAATATTATTTTATTGAGTTTTTTTTAGATTTAATAGAATAAAATTTATCATAACTTTAAAATTACTAAATTATATATAGCTTATATTATAATATTGTATTTCTTTTAATTTTTAAAAAATTAAAATACCGTAGTGGCGCTTAAAAATCATTAGTATGTTCAAATATCAATATTTAAATTGTATTTTAATTATTTTTTTAAGGTTTAAAAATAAAATATTACAGTGAGAGTAGTATGTCACTATGATAAAAATATATTTTAAATTAAATTGTATTTTATTAAAATTTAATAAAATAAATCTTCAGTAGTGGAAGTTATAGACGTCTGCTATTTGTAAATTCATGAGTGCCTAATTTTTGTTTAAGAGTGATTTAAAATTGCTTGAGTTTGTGAAGTTAACTTTGTTTCTTTCAATTGGATTGGAAATGTTTCAATTTTAAAAACATAACATAGAAAACTTCATTCATATATAATAATTTAGCTTGCAACTTATCTCAATTAGTAAGTGTTATATATATTCATAATATTTAAAATTAGCTCTTACATAATTTTAATTTATAAAAAACTCTATTATATGAATTTTTTAAAATTTATATAAATTAATTTTAGGTGTCTCTAGTATATTAGGTGTATTTTTCTAGAAATACATCTAATATAATCACTAAAAAAATATAAACCAATTTTAAAAACAAAAAATAGTTAGTTGTTATACTGAGTAAATTAGTGATTATTTTATAAAAAAATTTTATAAATTAATTTATATTATTATTAAATAATTTATGAATTGATATTTACTTAACTACAGATTTTTAACTATCAGATTCTAATGATTTAAATTCTATTGTTGTCCAGTGAGATTAAAAAATACTATTTTTTCTAAATTAGTGTAAGTTAATTTTGTTTTGAACTAATTTAGATATCAATATAAATGAATTTAGTTTGGATTAGTTTGTTAGTTAGTTTATGTTTTAAAAAGAATAATAATTATTATTATTTAAAAAGAATTATAATTTTTTCTTATTTATAATTTATATATTAAACTATTTTTAAAATTTGAAATGAATTACTCTTATATGATTTAATTTTAAAAATACATTAATTTTTAATTTTCTTAATATTTCAATTTATATAGTCAGACCGACACAAATTTCTTTTTCATTAGGTTTATTGGATTATGTCATCCATTTTGTAAGCTTTACATAGTCGCACATTTAAAACGAGGGATCCATCATTCACGTTTCTTGAAAATTTAATGGTTAATATTAGTTGTTATTTAACCATTAAATTTAAAGAAAATAGTTAAGACTATTAATATCTCTTTTCATAAATTAAAAAGTAATGACACATAATAATTATGTTATTTGAAATATTAGTTTAGTTTGGCTGAAATGTTATGTTACATAATAATATTTAATATAAAAATATTTTTTAAAAAAATTAAATAACCACTTTAATTTGCAAGGTTCTTGATAATTGTGATTTCAATGTGAACACTTAAAAAAAAAAGCCTTTTAGTAAAAATGACTCTATCCATAGATTGCACATTACACTTAACCACAAAAAGTTAGAAGGTTATTTTAAAGGCACACTTTCAAACTTCTCGATGTCTATACTTAATCTACACAACATAATTAATTATTTTAAAATTTCAATACTAGTTGATACTAAACAAATGAGATAATAATACTTTATTTATATATATATATTAATAATTTTTTTTATGATTATTATTATTATTCGATAGTATATTACGAAGTGAACTTTAAGCTTAACTAAATCCCATAAAACCGGCTCATGAGATGAGGTTTGCAAATCTCTAGTAGATGTAGATCTCCAACACACCCCTCTCACGCCGAGAGTGAGGGCTCGTGCGTGGGATAACATATTATGAGTAGTTCGATAACGGTCCAATAGCGGGTGACCTAATAAACCCAACAAACATTTCTTAGGATAGACTCGAAAATGACTCTGATACCATATTACGAAGTGGACTTTAAGTCTAACTCAACTCCATAAAACCGGCTCATGAGGTGAGGTTTGCAAATCTCTAGTCGATGTGGATCTCCAACGGAGTGACTGAAATGTTGAGTTTCATCATTACATTTAACATATAAGTTTATATATATATATATATATATATATATATATATATAAAAAAAAAAAATTTTATAAACTCTAAAAAGTAAAAATATATTTTAATTTTTTTTGTTTTTTATATGTTTATATTATTTATTTATATTTTTTTTTTTTAGAGTATATAAAAATTTTTTTTTTTATATATATATATATATATATATATATATATATATAAACTTATATGTTAAATGTAATGATGAAACTCAACATTTCAGTCACTCCGTTG
>Ga0123342_1001370_pt1 | contig 40945 bp, 13 predicted proteins | sample Turbeawhitnodule_FD_89960 | JGI IMG/M metagenome (GOLD analysis project Ga0123342, IMG submission 89960) | Root nodule microbial communities of legume samples collected from Mexico - Turtle bean Mexico white nodule | ecosystem: Host-associated > Plants > Roots > Nodule | place: Mexico: Nepantla...
ATGTATATGAAAAAAAAATAGTACATAAAAAAAAGAAAAAATGAATTGATCGAGAGGAGCGTTCCCCCCCCCCCCCCCCCGGTTGCACACATTCTATTAAAGACCTCAACGCGGGCCATGATTAACAGATCAAACAACCCATGTAGAAATAATACTGCAGCATATAAACCACAAACAATAAAAGAAGTCTTAATTACCGAAGTGCTTGAGCAATGAAGTTGCTGACAACACGCCCATCGTCAATATTCATGCGCGGCCCATACGTGTTAAAGATTCTTGCAACACGTATTTCTATGTTGAAAGAATACAAAAAGTCGGTTAAATTACAAAGAAAAACTTTGTACCAACTATACCTTACAAAGAAGAATAGGCAATTATGAAGGAAAGAAGACCATAAATTACCTAAGCCATGCTGCCTATGATAGTCAAACATCAAGGTCTCAGCCACACGTTTTCCTTCATCATAGCAACTACGAACTCCTGTAGACATATTAGGAATTTAGGATGATGTTTTTGTTAGTCAAATCAGTTTATTATTTTGTGACAAGAGCTCTACCATCGAGCTTTCAAAAATTGTTGTTTTCCAGGGGCGGTGTAAGCATATCGATTCCATTTCTTAAGTAACCTCAGCAATGATGGAAAGGTGAAGCTGGTACATTGTGGTTCATTTAATGAAGTGGAAGACATAATGACTTAACCACTCAAGCTATTCATGAAATTGAGCAAGATACTGGGAGCTTGCAAGGTTCCTAACTTCAACCATAATCAAGTTTAGGGAAGGATATGTTAGGATAAGGTTTCTTAGTAAACTCAGTTTATTATTTATTACTAATAAAGTCCTGAATAATTGGACTTATTTGTAGGTTGGATCCATTCTACTTAGTTTTCCACATTGTAAGGGTTGTTGAACGTGAATGCTGAATTTTCTCCAGTTCGTTGTAAAAGGCTTTTATTAGTCCCAATGTTACTAAATAAGTCATATATTTTTTTTCAATTCTGTGTGCATTAGCTTAGTATCTAACAATGAGAATCCAGTGCTTAGATCACATTTACCAAAATATTGTATTAAAAGAATTTCATCGACTCAAAAGGATCAACTTTGCATCAAATAGTTAATGATTATGTGGAAAAGCAACGGTCCACACACACTTAAAAATTTCAATGCTTTTAGCTTCTTAAGTCCATGACTAATTATTGTTTGTCATGAAAAATAAATTCAAGCCATAAGCCACTACTAAATAAGAGATTAGGTTTCCATGGTTTATACAGTGTAGATATCTTCCACAATCACTAGCAGAAATACAATCTCACTTAAGAAGCAAAAAGATAGAGATGGAGACAGAGATAAAAGCATGTACCAATAGGATTCACGTTTCCCCAATAGCTTTCTTTTTGGGGATGCTCAAGAGGATCCCCATATACCTCCGATGTTGATGTAAGTAGAATCCTGACAATGAAATAAGTAGTAAGACTTCACCAAAACAACAAATTAAATAAAATTAAAAAGGTGATAGAAGTTGAAATTATTGAATTCCAAAGAAATTTGCCAACCTTGCTCCAACTCGCTTGGCAAGCCCAAGCATGTTCAGTGTGCCAATCACATTTGTCTTTATTGTCTGCAAAAATTATTATCTCCTGACATTAGATAATTTCTCAAGGATCAGCAGAAAAACAGAACTTTCAGGAAATGAATAATGATAGATAAATGGCTGTAGAATAAATATACTGTAGATTGCAGAAAGCAACATAATGGGCCAATGACTATGAAACGAAAGTTAAAAGCAAAACCATCAGCAGTTGCGAAAAATATGTTAGCATGCTAACCAAAAGATAATGAAATGCAGAAAAAATAAGAATCAAAACTATACCTTCACAGGATTATATTTGTAGAATATAGGAGATGCAGGGCACGCAAGATGGTAGATCTGATCAACTTCAATCACCAAAGGTTCAGTGATATCTACACAGGAATCATAACGATAATGTGCATCAGCATTATTGATTTTCAGACAGATTTTAAGACATTCTAAACATAATATACAAAGTAAACTAAAGTATCACTGATAATGTTGCTCAAGAATAGCATACAGCAAGGAAACTGAGCAACACTGAAGTTGACTAATGAAAGAGCTGAAATCTAAAACATAACTACTGAAATTTGTTGTGTAACAACAGTAGAGCTTTTCTTGATAGAATGATCATCTGAAGCCTTCTAACTTTTAATATAAATCACTTCATGTATAAGATAGTTAAATAGTGAACAAAAGCAGATTATACCATGACGGATCAGCTCAAATCTGGGATGGCCCATCCATTTTTTTAGATTATCCTTTGATCCAGTGAAGTAGTTATCGACAACAATGACCTGATTAGAAGTTATGTCAACAAAATATAATAGTTGAAGGAAAAAAAGCTGTTAAAAATCAGAATAAACCAATTATCTAACCTCATTTTTTTCACATTCCATCAATCTATCAACTAGGTGAGAACCAATGAATCCAGCTCCTCCGGTGATCAAGATTCTCATGTTAGACTATTGTCAAGAATGAAAGAAATGTTAGTGAAATCCTTCTTTATAATCACACGACAAATTTCAATCAACAGTTGTAAGATGCATGCCTGCTGGCATACACATATACTTCTGAACCAAAGGTATACGAGATAATAGATAAATGAAAAAAACAACAACTCAGTTTCATGGATTAGTATATCCTCCTCAGAATAACTGAGTTGTAGCCATTTTGCAGGGTAAGCTCCTATGCTTCGATTTTCTAAAGGTTCAGTGACTGCATTCTATGAAAACAGCAGACCGTACTGCTTTGAAGTGCCAAAAAAACAAACTTAAATTAATAAAGTTCATCCATTATATTTGTTTTGAAAAAAATATACCATTGAATATGAAAAATAAATCTACCGAGCTAATTAACAACAAATCTTAATTGTACGATCAAGTAACAATAACAATAAGAACAACTGGCAAGAAAATCGTAAAATAGAAAAAACAACGGTGCACCTGATAGAATTTGGAGAAACGCAAGGGAGATGGCAGGGGAGGCTGCTTCGGTGACATAGAGGAATCTCCATGAGAAGAATTCGCTGCCATTGCAAAAACCTTTGAAGTTCAACTCCTGCACCAATTTCAAAGCGGTTAACCGTTTTCCTCTCAGCACGGATCGAATAATTGTAGCGAGTTATCAAAATATTCGTGCCATCAAATAAAATAACCTATTGGGGAAAGAGAACAGGCAATGAACCTGATCGCTTGCTTCATAGAAAAACCAAACAACCTAACCCAATCCAAAACCCTACCCACTCTTCTGATCCAAACACACGGTGATCATGAACGAGACTATATATAGATCCAAATACGGGAGATTCTTGCACCAAAAGCAAAACTAAGAAAAACGAAAACATTTACAAATTCAATTCGATAAATAAAAGGAGGAAATCTTAGAACTGAGGGAATGTTGAAGGACGTAAAATGATAGGTCCAAGGCAACGAAAGGAGTGAGGGAAATAAAAATCACATGCAAAGAAAATTACCTAATACCTGATCGGAATTGAAGGTTAAGCAAATGGAAGAGAGTGAAGAATTTGAGTAAGCAAGGGGAAGGAAATTGGAAATTGGAAATTGTGTGAATGCAATTTGTTAAATAAAATTGTGATTGTGATGTGAATCACAGACTTAGAGTGAGGGACGCATGAAAGAGCTTGGGGTTCTTGAGCTTGTTTGAGAGACTGAGCGAATATTGCTGGGTGCCACGTCTCTTCAGGAGAGTTGCATGGGCTCACGTGGATCGGGACAAGACAAAAGCACCAGATTTGTTTGTTTGTGGCTGGGTTTAGATTAAAATAATTACAAACTAACTGATTCTATCCATAAATATTTTCTTCAGTTCAAACACATGGGGATCTCAATTACTTTAATTTAATCTTTTAAATTATTTGTTTTTTTTTATCCCTTTTATTATAGTTTTAAGGAAACAAGTTTACACACACAACACACGTATATCATCCATATTATTATTATTTTTTTTTAAGTAAAGGCTTTCATGTTACTATGCGACACCTACAATATTATTAAAAAAAAAAATACGGGATAATGGAAAAATAATAAATTAATAATTTTGTCTATATTTTCTTTTATATTTGATATATTAACTTGTGCATAATTGAATTGATTTTGACCATTTTTACTATTTGAGTTTGGTCCTTAATTTAATTATATTGGAATTATCACATATTTTAATATTATTTAGGTTATAACTTGATATCTACACTTCGTTTTAATGTGATTTATTTGGGTTTTTTTTTACTATCATGATGTTATTTTTTTTGCTTTTTATCAAAATGGAGTCCGTTTAAGAAAAATTACAAATTTGGACAAGTCGTGTCAATTTGGCACGACTTCATATTCACAACTCGTCCCAATTTGACAAGACTCTGCCATGTCATATTGAAGTCGTGCCACCACGTCATAATTTTTATTTATTTTTTTTAAAATTTATTGTTTATATATTGGGTAGTAAGTTATGTAATGTTAAAAATTAATTTGATGCATAATTTTCTAAGAGTGTTAGTTTTAAGGAAAAAAATTGGATAATCGTGTATGGATCATGTTTGATGATAATATAATACAATAACTTAATTATTTGCTTAATTAAAAAATGAAGAAAATTGTTATTAAATTTGGAAATAAATAGATAAATGAAAATTTATTGTATTTGAAAAATAAATAGAGAATTATTGTTTTGAATTTGCAAAATAAATAGCTTGATAATGAATGATTTTACACAACACGTAATGATGAGAACAAATTAATTAGAACTAAACAAATTAATAAGATTCATTACAAGATATAAAATAAAAATATAAAGTTGAACTAGAAGTAAATTATTTATAGGAAGACGTGTTCGTATTTGTCGTCGAGGTCTTCGTGGAGGGTGATGATCAAGATATCAAATTAATTTTTAACATTACATAACTTACTAGCCAATATATAAACAATAAAATTTTAAAAAATAAAATAAAAATATGACATGGCAGAAGTCGTGTCAAGTTGACACAACTTCAGTATGACATGACAGAATCATGTCAAATTGGAACGAGTTATGCATATGAAGTTGTGCCAAATTGGCACGACTTACCCCAAATTTGTAATTATTTTAAAGCGGACCCAATTTTAGTGAAAAAAAAAAATAGTCCCATATGATTATAAAAACCCGATTTTTTCTTCCAAGAAACACTTGATACTACAATCTCATAATGAAATCAACCACTAAATATTAAAGAATTACTACATTTTTAAAAATTTCATATTATTATGCATAATCTAATTATGATCATTCCTTAGAATGTTTATTGAATGGAGAAATAGAGAAAAACTAATTAGTAGAATTACCCATTCAACTCCATAATGCTCAATATAATTTCAACACTTTTGATCAAAATAATTTATCAAATGTGACTTATTAACTCCAACACTTACAAACTTCCACTCCTAATAAATAATAATCCAAAACTTAAACTTATATAATTTATAAATTAATATTTAACATTAGTTACTAACTACTTTAAATTTTAATTAGTTACTAATTTAATTAAAAATAATAATTTAAAATATAAATTAATTAATAATTAAAATTTTGATGATTAAGGTTAAATACAAATTTAGAAATTATTTTATAATTTTTTATTATTAATAATAAATAATTTAAATATCAATAAATTTTTAGTTTATAAAATAATATTTAACTTAATCAATATATGGATTAGTTATTTTTTATTTTTAAATTAGTTAATATTTAATAGTTTTCTTGTAAACATAATATATTTTTAGTTTTATAAAGTAAATAATTTTAACTTTAGTTTTTTTTAAAAATTATGTGTTTTTAGTTCTTTTAAAATTGAAAACGATTATTTTTTATATAAAATATTATATTATATGACATTAGCTAACTCTTTTTGGTATCGAACAAAATCATTTTAAAAATCTTTGAATAATGTTGTGATCTATGTGATACCTAAACAAATTAAGATATATAAAATAAAGAATACTATTTATCTTCAAATAAGTATCAGAGATTAAAATATTATGAAAATTTTGGCATATAATTTTTATTTGAACTTTTGAAGAGATAAAAATTAAAGGAAAAATATTTTATGTAGACTATGATCAAAATGATAGAAACTAAACGTATATATTTCTAATTTACAGGAATGAAAAACAAAGAAAAAGTTTATACAGAAACAAAAATTAAAATTCATTAATTATACAGAAACTGCAAACTAAAAACATTTATGTCTATTAGACATATTTATATTTTTAATTTCAAATGATTATGCTTTATCATCTAAATACAAGTAATTCATAATCGATTCTTTAAAAGGTAATTACTTCAAAAAATAATTTTACCAATATATAAAACGATTTTTTTTATAAAAAAAATGTTATTATAAAAGGGATTTAGTTAAATAAAATTGGAAAGTTCAATTTAGAGAAGTGTTTTTTTAAACGTTCAAAATCAAATATATTTTAAAAATGCACTAGTAAACATCTTGTACATTTTATGTTTATTTAAAATTTAAATAATATTATAAACAAATAATAAATAAAATAGTTTATATTTTCATCAATGATGATACTGTTTATTAACTTCTACCCATAAAAAGAATCAATCCAATTAAATTTGTTAATTTTAAACCGATGGATTAAATTTACGTTTATTATTAATTACTTTTAAAATCCTTTTTCATTATTTATCAATAAAAAAACACATTCATATAATACTAACAGGGAAAAACAAGAAAACAAAATCATAAAAGCTAAAAAAATGGATCTAAGTTCACAAGAAACACATTCAATAGAACAGAACTTAAGTTTATTCGTAGAGGAGATACAAAGCTCAACCCAAAGCTCAACCCACCCAACAGCAATCTGAATTTTATTTTGCTACAAAGAACACATTAAGACACCTATAGTAGCATACAGTAGAAAAAGAAAGTTGAAAGAAAGCTTGCAATAGCTAGTTTTGAGTTGAAAAAGATTTCAACTCACAACAACAGCATTTTTAAGAGAAGTTGGGTGGAGAAGCGATCATCATCATATTGGATCAACTGAAGTGCAAGTTCAAGTGTTCATGGCTGCAAGTTCTAACCTTCCTCTCCATAACTTTCAGTATAAAATATCTTAACAGTAACAGAATCATCCCAGATTCTATGAAAATATTCATTATGACATGAAGTGTAGGGATAAAACAAGCTTAGTTTTTGTTGGGAACCCCAAGCCTCAAACGGAAATCCTCTTCCATAAGAGGAAGGCCATCACGCAACTTGATCTTTGGTTCCCATCCCAGCAATTCCTTTGCTTTTGTTATGTCTGGTTTTCTCTGACGAGGATCATCAGGAGTGTTCTCAACCATCTTTATCTCCACTGCTGGATTAATAAGCTGCAAAACCAATCCATAAATGAAAATTTTCACCAAAATTCCATTTTTAATCCACAGGGTAAACATAAAGTGCGTTCTTTCTCCCACATTACTTTGTTGATTGCATATTGCAAAGTACATGTATTATCCCTCTCACGAAAACATGTTCATAATTCGGTATCAAAGAATTCCTTGGTTCAAACTGTTGTTTAAATCTTGCAGTTATAATATGACCAGGCTGACACATAAGAGGGGTGTGGGATTGTCCAAGAATTTAAATGGTTTGTAATGTAAGTTACAACTGACCTCTTTCACATTCTCGGCAAGTTCAGTCATTGTAAATTCGCCTGGAGGAATAAAGTACCAAAACATTAGCATTTGGCAGAAAAATCAGAGCTCAAACGACTCAGTTGTGATACAACCTGGGTTCCCAATGTTGATTGGACCAGTGTTTTCCCCTTCCATCAGGCGTATAAGTCCATCCACCTAATAGATTTCAAATGTATAATCATAGTCAATCACACCTAGTTCTTGATTCAAGATCATAATATACAAATGAGAACCATGTAGCAAATATACCATGTCAGAGACATAGCAGAAACTGCGAGTTTGAGTTCCTGGAACTTGGACAGTTAAGGGTTCACCACTATAACACAAAAATGCACATGATAAGCAACAAATAAAGAGCAGGCTCAAGAAGCATATAATTCATACGGTTATAAATAAGGGTTGAGTTTTTTATTAGTGTACTTGAATAAATCGTTATACTTGATTACAGAAGATGTTAGTCGTAAAAATTAATTTATCAGCTTATCCATCTTGCCTATAACATCATAAAGTTAAAGGATTTACCGAATTGCTTGAGCAATGAAGTTGCTGACCACACGCCCATCATCAATATTCATGCGTGGTCCATAAGTGTTAAAGATTCTTGCAATGCGTATTTCTGAGAAATATATATGAAAGAAAAATCATATTAAGTTAATATTTAATGGCAATGCATCACTTGTATTGTCTATGAGAAAAAGAAATTACCTATTCCGTGCTGCCTATGATAATCAAACATCAAAGTTTCAGCAACACGCTTGCCCTCATCATAACAACTCCGAACTCCTGTACACACGTATTTTTATGTTTAGGCTATATCCTCACAAGTTTCAGCATAACATTATTTTTAACAACACTTATTACAATATACTAAACAAGTAATTGAGGAACATCTCACATCATGAGCCCAACACTTACGGAAAAATGTTTCTTAACCCACCCCTTAATCAAATTTTACCGAGTCACATAAAACAAGAGATATGGCATATATATTATAATCAATGAACATTCTAAGTTCCTACAGGTTTGAAAATATGTGAATACCGTAGATCTTATCAAGGTATAATTCAAAGAGATCATATACTTGCAGCTTTCAGATCATGTTCATTAACAAATTCATGTTCAAAATGAAAAACTATTTTGAAGTGTGAAAACCAAACATTATGATGAACTCAGCTAAATCAGTATTGGCCCCACTACGATGCCATTGATACATCAAGTTTGGATTGAGAATGAGATGTGTATGTACCAATTGGGTTAACATTGCCCCAGTAACTTTCTGGTTGTGGATGCACAAGAGGATCTCCATATACTTCTGAAGTAGATGTAAGCAAAATCCTGTCAATCAAAATTAAAACTTGGTAAAATCAACAATTGGTAATGATTTAGCTTATAAAATTTATCTTTTAGAAAAAGAGATAACCTTGCTCCCACTCGCTTAGCCAGCCCAAGCATGTTCAGTGTTCCAATCACATTTGTCTTTATTGTCTGTAAAGTTTTACTGTAACAGTTAGATTATTTCTCAAGATTCACTATAAGAGAGAAATCAACCAATGCGTAGGTCATAAACACAGTTGAATCAATAAGCAGACTAACAATTGAAACATTATAACAATATATATGAAATTCCTGTGTTAAATCTGCAATAGAGCCAGGGGTGCACTGGGAGGACTTCAAACTACTTCTGTGCAAGAAGTAACTCGTGTAGAGAACTGACAAGGAGCGTGGTAAATGACAGAAATACAAAAGTAGATTCTAAGAAGCCCACCTTTACAGGATTGTATTTGTAGAAAATTGGAGAGGCAGGACAAGCAAGATGGTAGATTTGATCAACCTCAATCAACAATTGCTCTGTGACATCTGTTCAGGGAAAAGAAAAGAATATACTTCTAATTAAATACAAACACATCTAGAAACAGAGAAGAAAATCTGCATATGATAGCATTATCATAGATGTTGTGTTGAACAATATGATGCAGCTGACTGGTCTACAATCTATACTGGTGTCTGATTTAGAAAAATTGAGAATAAACCATCGGAATAATCCTTAAAATTACAAGCACAAGTCATTTTATTTCCTAACATTATGAAAACTAAATTTTAGTCCTTAAAATTAGCAAATATTAGTCCTCCTAGTTCCTAATGTTAAGAATCTGTCAATTTGATCTCTGAATTTTAACAACTATAGTCATTTGTCTGCCTGACTTTAAAGCACAGAAGTCAACTTAGTACCTGACTTTGTTGTGCTTCATCATTTAATTTGGTCCCCATACCCGACTAACTTGACTGATAAGGACTAAATTGATCGATTCATTTATGTTAGGGACCAAATTGACTGATAATGCATATTTTAGAGACTAAATAGTTGACAATTGTGAGAGTTGGGAGCTAAAGTTTCTTTTTCACAATATCAAGGATTAACTGACTGATGCTTATAATTTTAGGTACTGATTTGGTGTATTACTTGAAAATTTATATATCTATTAATTTAATATCTTCATTAATAACCAACAAGCTTCTGTTGCATGATCTATCACAGTCTTGGAGATATTTCACAATCTAGATGACTAAAATTAAGAGGCCAAACACACATTACAAGGTGGGAAGAAAGGAAAGTCAGAAATTGGAGGATTGCAATGAAGAAAATAATAAAACTATACCATGGCGAATTAACTCGAATCTTGGATGGCCAATCCATTTTTTAAGGTTGTCTTTAGATCCAGTGAAGAAATTGTCAGCAACAACAACCTGATCAGAGAAACATATTGTCACATCTTGTTCCAAAGTTTTATAGCACTCGTTGAATAACTAATAAACTTCAAAACTGTGTACAGAAAGATATCAACCATCCTAACCTCATTTTTTTCATTTTCCATCAGTCTGTCAACTAAGTGAGAGCCAATAAATCCAGCTCCTCCGGTAACCAGAATTCTCATATTGGACTGTTGTCAGAGATGAAAGTAACATTGTAAAACCAAGAGTTCACACAAGGAAAGGGGAAAAATGATTAAGTAAAAGAAGATATCCTAGCAAGAGAAGTGTTCAGGTTGTCAGTGTTCTCTAGATAATGAGATGTAATACGATGTTTTAGGAACATACACCACATGAGCTGAACTGTGTTGTGCAATAGAATGCATAAAGAAAAATTTATAAGTGGAAAATGCATACATTTTAATTGACTGATTGGCAACAGGAGTTGGCAAACAGAGGAATGCAATCATAACATAAATTTAGACAAGAGTGAGCATTGAAATTTAAACTAAAATGCCAACAGCTACAAGATCAAACCAGCGCACAAGTTGACATTCAGAGAGATCTGAATTGAGGAACTCATGTTCCCAACAGACATTAAATGTACCGAATTACTCTAAAATAAAATCTAGCCAATTAAAAAATTATGATTTTTTATGTTCCTTGATTATAAACTACAATTGGAATCAGCACCACCACGAATAAAGATTCATTCATAAAAGCAAAAAGGGGAATCTGACAAGCACAGGTAAGGTAAGTCACTTATCTGGAAATAAATGGTTTTATTAACATGTCATGATCAAATGGCCTTATCAATAGAGATCAATTTATAACAAAAGTGATTTGATAAGAAATTTGCATAACATGATCCAAACAACGATCATAAACAGAATGGCAGAGTAGAGTTCACCTGAAAAAACTTGGAAAAACGCAAGGGAGATGGCATGGGAGGTTGCTTTGCTGCTCCATTGGAAGAACTCGTTGCCATGGTCAAAAAACCCTCTGCAACTCAAATGCAGAACCAATTTCCAAACGGTCAAAATTTCAAAGTGAGTACTCTATACACACAATCGTTAAGTTGCAAAGTTTTTCAAAACCAAATCTAGTAATTAGTAACAACAGACACTTCAACTACATCCGAAAGAAAAAAAGAGAGTGAGAGCTAACAATGAACCTGATTGAGACTCAAGCAAAAAAATATACAAATTCAAAACCCCAAATCACAGATCTGATCCAAACACTCCATGATCAGCCAACAATTTATAGAAGAAAGAAGATCCAGGAGTTCGAAATTTCCCACCAAACGGTAAATTAAAAATTAGATTTTTAAATTAGTTAATTCCACACCCAACAATAATTTAATAGAAAAAATGATTTAGGGATCCTTCAAACTCACGGAAAGTTAAAGAACATATGATGAAAGGTCCTATGCAACGGCGATGACACAAAAACAAAAGGGTGGCATCATACCAAACATTGAAGACATAAAAAAAAACAAAGATGGCGAAAGTGAAACTGAAAATGCATAAGTAGAGTACGAAAGCAAAGCATAAACATTAAGTAAAGGGTACATGCAGCGGTTGAGCTTGATAATTGTGTTGAAGTTGGCTTTTGAAACTTGAATGAGATGTGGGTGTCTGTCAGAAGTGCGTGTACGCATATATAAGGTTTTGTTACAGTGTTTTGGACTTCGCAGGTAAATTTTACCGTATAGGATAAGTATCTGTTTTCTCAGCACTGTAGCAGATGAGATTGCCTAACACAATTAATGTATTTATTTATTTTAATTTTTTTTCCTTTTTTTGTTGGATTTTCTTTTCTTTTCTTTTCTTTTCTTTTCTTCTTCAAGTAAACCTATTCAAAAAAATAAATTCCCAAAACTAACGTCTCAAGTGGAATTCTGATCTGATTTTTTTAAAGAAAAACGTTTTCAGAAATATTGAATGTTTGTAAAAGTATTCCTTTGAAAATATTAATATAAATTATCAAATAAAAATAACTTATATTATTTTGTATTGGTATGGACCGTGCGGTCAACTACCATCTATAACTCGGTCTTCTTGACTGAGTCGATTAAGTCATGTACGGACGTGTAGACCGACCGACACACCTAAATCATTAACGTTTAAATTAAGGTCAGTAAAGCTAATTATCATTAAAAACTAGGTAATATGCCCCTAAATGAAATCCATTTCACTAATATGACCCAATAAGGTAAGTTCATTAAAATAATATAAATATCGCATATTCAAATAATAAGGTACGTCATCATCACTGTACACCTTTGAGTGCTGAATACCATTTTTGCTGATTTGAGAATCGGAGTGCCTTCTGCAGGTATCCTTATTCGGCATTCACCTGAGATTGAGCGACCGAGACGAGAAGGACACGTTGAAACTCTAATAGTCTACCCGAAAAAAGAAAGAAAATCATTCAATGATAAATTTATGAGTTATTTTTTCAACTACACTTTCCGGCTACCAAAAATAACGTTGAGAATTCAGACCTTCAACTCAAATTCTGACTTTCATATAAAAAAAATCTATTTTATTTTAGTAGATATGTTGACAACAGGTTGGTTTAGAGTTTTAAATTATTTATTGACTAACTATTTTCATACATATCTTATTAACTTTGGTAATTTGTTTTTCTTCCAATTATTTAGTAAAATGTTAATTTTAATCAACTAAGTATCTTTAAATATCACGGAATTTAAATTTAATATATCTGACCTTTAAAAGCCATTAAAAGTAGGACTGCTAATTATCAAAATGGGTAGGTTGCGTTGGAATTATTATATTCTAATAAAATTTTAATTTGTTTAAAGAACATGTTAATAAAAGCAAGGCTTAGATATGATATTATTCAACTACGATTGTAATTTCAGTTAAACAATACGATTAATATTTAAAAAATTCATTACACAAATTATTGAGACAAATTTCTAATTATAATTAAACAAAAACGTAAATGATACTTATCATATATATATAAACTAATTTTACCTTATTAAATAATATAATTTTCCGAATATCCTCCAATGGTTATAATTTGAATGACTTTTTTTCATTATATCAAGTTTAAGTTAAGAATAGTTTAAAAAATATTTTTAATTAAAACAAATAAAATTAATGTTATTTATATTTAAGTGACCGAGCTTAATAAAAAATACATGTTTGAAAGAGACATTAACTATCATTTTCAACGACATCTTTATTTGTATCTAACTTTCACACCCTTCTTCCTATAAACAAGTGAGAGAAATATAAGGGATATACTTTAAAAAATAAAATAAAATAATAAATTAGTTATAGAATTAATAATTTTAAATTACGATGAATTTGATTATATAATTATTAATTTTAAATAATTGATAATTGATATAGTATTTTATTTATTGGAGATTTTATATTAAAAATATTTTATAATATATAAGGATACAAATCTCTTCTTATAAATTGATTTTATATTATTAAATTAGATTTTAAATATATTTCTTCATATCATTTAAATCAACCTTTATATTTAAGAGAAATCGGATAAATTTCTCTCTCTCAATAATTAATAATTAATGGGAGGGTTGAATTTCAATCTATTTTTGTTACCATCACCATAACTCATTTTCAAAATGTGATTGTCCAAGAGTTTAAGTGTAATCCACTATAATAAATAAGTCTATTTATGTAAATAATGTGATAAATGATTAGTGTTGAAAAAGAAAATGTCAATGAATTTATTGGGGAAAAAAATTATAATAATGACGCTTTCGTAGTGACGCGTATAATGAAGATGCATTTAAACCAGTACTAGATATCAACGTAATATTGACGTGGAAGATGAGTCTTTAAATTAGATTTTATCTTAATTGTAACCACCATTATAAACAGCTAATAGTAATATTAATTAGAAAACAATTTTTTTTGGAAAAATAATAGAGTGGTATTAGTTATAATTTTACTTTTATATTAATTTTATTTAAAATATGTTTTTTTAAGAAACTAATAACTAGGTTGAAATTTATAGTATAGAAATTAAGGACCCATTATATTTTTCTATATTTAAATGAATTAAATATTACGTTTTTTTCTTCTGTTTCATTTTTCTTTATTTTATCTACCAATCTAAAGCCTAAATATTTTATGTTAATATTTTTAATACGATTTTTTTTTAATTCTAATAAAAAGAATACCAACATTTAAAGCATTACGTTTTTATGAATATTTTTAATAAGAAATAATTTTGTTTAAAATAATTTAAATATTGTTCATATCCTGTAATATTCTATTAATATTTACATAAACAAAAAGAACAAACAAAAAATGTTTTTTTTAAAAAAAAATATTAGAAAGACTATCCCCGTAAAGTATACATCGATATTATTTCACAAAGATATTTTTGACTTAATCCGAATATTATTTCATAAGTTCACTGATGACTTAACTTAGTTAACTATTCTTTCGACTTAAGTCATTTTTAGCTTAACTAAGTATTCTGAATTAAGTCACTATTTACTTAAAACAAGAACAAGGTTTAAGTGATTAAAAATCCCAATTATGCTTATTTGAAAGAGTAACATCTTTCAACGTATACAATTTTTAAACTCTCTGGAATGAAGACAATCAGTGCTTTTACAAAACTTGAAGGCGTAGAGAAAATTTAACAGAGTTTCAAAGCACTTGCAAAAAATGACTGCTCTTCTTAATCTTTTCTTCGAAGTATGTCTTTTTTACCTTTTGCTATCATTTGATAAGCTTTAAACATTGAGAGGCATAATTAATTTCTCTTCTTCATGTCTCTCTAATTTGCCAGTCCTAATTCATATCCAAGCTACAATTGTTTTTCAAAGTTTTTCTACTAAAAGTATAAAAATCTCTCAGAAGCTTTTATAGTTGTGTCTAAATTTATTTTGATGTGAGTGCTGCTGTCAAGATCCCCCACCTGCATTCATCACTAACTGCATTGAGAGGATCAAACAAAGTCTATAAAACTAAAAAAAGGATTTTACAATGTAGTTGTTCAAGGCATAACTGCATTGTCTAAAGAACCTGAAACAGTTCACCTTTACTGTTCGGAGCTTTGGATAAATGCCAGCTCCAAATTTCAAACTAGAGGTGTCCTCTAAAAATTTATTCAACTAGAGACACAAAACTAATTTGGCCAATCTTGGGTTATGGGGCTAAATGACGACTACTAGGATCGTAAATTCCAGCACCAAGAGCTATGAAAACCCAAAATACTAGAAAACTTATGACAGCCTTTTTCAACAGCTGGTCAGAATTGCTGACTTGGCGGTCATCTAACTCATTAGACGGCGGTGATGGAAAACCCCCATTGTCACTGATCTCCTGCTCCCTATCAATTCTGCTTGTCCCAGTTGAATGAGGTTGCAGCATACCCCAGTTGCCAATTTTAGAACATCTCATGCAAGTGCATCTTCCTCCAAGATATGATGGTGGTGTCGGAAAATTGTCAAAAAGTGCTTTCCGAAACATCTCTCCCCCTAATTTCAACTTCTTCTTAGTAGCTGGCTTTAAAACCTAAGAAACAAGAAATTGAGAATCTATATCTAGATTTGAGAGGCTCTAAGGATAAATGAAATTGCATTTAGTCGAACAAGCGAGGCCTGCATACACTACATGAGCATCAACTTCATGACTACCTTCCCTATTGCTACTTTCTTTGCTATTTTAGCCTAAAAAATAAATGGAAAGGAAAGTTTACCTGAATAAAAGTCTGGGCAATAACACGAACAATTGCTGGCAGTCGGATGACAAACAAACAACCAAGTCGATTAGGAAAGTAATCTTGCAGAAGGGAGGAACAAGATCTCATCACTTTCATGGGAATTCTCAATGGAGATAACCCTTCACAGTCCACCAATACTGCAATTTGAGGGTTGTCCGCATCTACCAAGTGCAAGACTCCGTATTCTACCTGTGATACTGAAGTACAGCCACTGATTTTAAAATAAATAAACCTAAAGCATGAAACCAACAGAGCAAATATAACAAGAGAAATACAACATGTTCAAAAAGAGAAACATACTAACTGCCTGAGCAAACTGAAGTCTATCTTCAGACGCCAAAGAGCGACAAGCTATCCCAAGCCTTACAATGAGGCAAGGTCTGTTCAAAACATCAAATCCATGCCAGAACACCATATTTGACCACATTTCCAGCTCTTCTCCTGAAAGAAATCGGTAACTCTCCCGCCACCGTATTGTCTTCTTGATTGAGGTAAGGAAGCATGAAAAGTCATTATTAGAAGCTGCGTAAAATCTGTGGAGCTCATCATCATTGATTCTGCATAAACACTACTAAATCATGGTCCGCTGCAACAGGAGAAACCAAGAATATGCAAGTAAATGTGCTATTGCTATCTAATAAGGCTGCGCTGGCCACAACTTCAGAACTTGACCCAAAAAATACAACAATACAAGATCAGAATGAGAATACATAAACAATTGGCCTAAATTTAACAATCATTGTTAATGACTGGATCTATTAATTATTGAATAACTATAAAATTAAGAAGTTGGTGCACACGCATATCCAAAGCTATTATATTGAATGTTATTCAATTACTAATGATTATTTAAAAAAGGAATGATAGGAACATGCTCTCTAACACACTGTTTTTAATCACAATCTTTTGTTGATTACACATCTTAATAAATCTCTCATTTTTTTTCAGTTTTCAAAAAATATTAATCAATAGTAGAGTGTACAGGTAGCACTCCTATTATTTCATATATGTTTAGTTTAGTGAAAAGAAACAAAACACAATTGTTGAATTGCTGATAAATTATTTATCTCGTGCAACTTTCTTTTTGAAAAAAGGTAAATTTCAAAATAACTGTCATTGTAGGAACATCAAATAGCCTTGTTTTGAAATAGAATTCTGTGAGAATCATATTTAAGTGTTTTTTATTGGAATGGTGTATTTAAGTACATAACAGAAACCATCTATACCTTTCCGGCAAACTAATCCCTTGATTTTGCAGCTCTTGATTAAGTAGAGTCAACCAGTTTTCATATTCTAAAACTTCAGGATCTATCTCACAATGACTGCAAAAGGAAAGAAAAATATTTGTAACACTAAAGAAACTTGCACAGGAGAATTATAGACATGGAAAGCTCCATATAATAATTTCATATTTATCATGAAAAACACGCAGGGCATAAGAAGCATTTTATTCACCTCAAGACTTAGTAACAGAACATAGTAATTGTGTAGGAGATTCATATGTATGGCGTGTGAAACATTGAAAGAGCTGATTTGGGGACAGTCCTTCACATGTTTGGCTCAATAACATCAATATCCTACATTACTTTCTGAGAAATATATCAGAGGCCTCTCAGCCAAAACTTTTTATTTGATCATAAAAAGCCACAGAGAAATAACAAATGAGAGGCATAATTTTATGAGTGAGGGGAAAATATTGTTCATTAGATGTATAAGGAAAGTAAAGATTAAGCTAAAAAGCCACATAAATTTTTTTAAGTAGCTATATGACTTTAAGTAACCTTTAACCGTTACCATCTATGTATAGTTGTAAGGTTAATATTTTTTCTCCTCACTCTCATAAAAACAGTTCTCATACTAGTCACATCCCCTGTATATTAGTAGAACCACAGTGCAGTGAACTTAGCAAGTCATTCATGTTGAAACAAGAGTAATACAAGATACGCACACATAATTTTAATGCAACAAACTTTAGGAAGCACTTTCAAGGAGTAGCCCCAAACATCATATGTAAATAACAACGATAAAACTAATTTCTTATTTTATAAGGTCTACGACTTTGTGGTTGTGTGCACACAATTTTGTCTAACCAGAGTTGTCCAAAGCAAAGCGACAACTAAATCAGACTGCATGGTTTTTATGTTCAAGTTATCTTTGAAAATTCTAGGTAGGAAAAAATTTGCAAGATTCGTATAGGAAACAGAAAAATAAATAAATAAAACTGGTTTCAGTGTTTCTGTATAAATCTTTGCAAACAGGAAATGTCTTGAAAACAAAGTGGCAAATTTGTAAATTAAAAGAGAATGGAAAATAAAAACACGAATTAATACGAAGTAAACGTGTCTTTGGTTTTCCAAATGAAATACAGGGTCTACTTGGATAAATTTTCCCATAAACACTTTTAGAAAAAGATAACAAGAAAAAATGAAATAAATATCCCCACAAGCTAAAATTAACTTACGTATGAGTTAAAAATCATCTTTTAAAGAAACTAACATGAGAAAACTTCTACACATTAGCGCCTATGTTAATATTAGTTCATGGAAAAACTAATTTCATTTTTCCTTCATATTTTTCTATTTTAGAAGTTCTTACGAAGAAATTTACTCAAAAGACCCATAGAATAAGAAGGCATTGTTAGACTATTAATCCTGCAAACTGCACCAAGTTTGAAACAAAAATCTGCTAAAAAAATTTTCTAAGTTGTAGAAGTTGTAACAGTGTTGTCGAATCGTAATTAAACTTCCATTTTAAACAGTTTTACTGATGGGTTATTGTATTCACATACTACTACACAAGTACCTCACACTAAAACAATCATTTTATGAACTGTAGAATAATGTTTCCGCATCACCACAAATAACTTTCAGAAGCATGGATTACAATGAATCAACTAAAAAATCAGGAACCTAAATGAAACCTGGCAAATATAATGATGACCACTGGTCACTAATTCTATTACCATTAACAAAACTATTCTGAATGGCATTACAAATCTAGTCAATGTAGGATAGCTCCAACGCTTTCTTTAGTTGCTGTTTATCAGTTATTTGTGAAGCTAAATTTATATCTGCAACTTTATCATCTTTTAAGCAGATTAATGTCAGAGAATTCTGCATTACAAGAAATAACCCTCTACTATAGCATTATGAACAGAAAGGTCAGTGATAACTCAGATGCTAGCTTCGCATCATGAAGCTTCTAATCATATACCTTGTATTCAAGATAGGCTGTGCAGGAGATTGTTCGGCAGATACTTCAGAATCAGGATCAGAAACACAGTCGGATGTTCCATCACTACATTGTGGTTGATCAGTAAAGACTGTTGCAATCGAAAGCACTAAAAGTGGTCTTGAAAGTACCTGGTAATAGAGAAATTTAGTAGCTATCTGTTTCTTAAATATAGCTAAACCTGGTAAAAAAAAAAAACAGAAAGAGAAAATTCCTTAATTTGGTCCTCCTTTATCTAAATAGTAAAGGTGGCCTAGGGAAATATCAAACATTACATCTTATAATTGCTAACGGTGACACAATACTAAAAGCATGAAGCTCTTAGAAAATCCATATGCATAGTCTCTATAGCGGCAATACCAATCCTTTTTTTTTTATATAAAACAAAAATAGGAGGAAAAAAATTATCTTTGAGAAACTTTCCTAATGAACATGATACATTGAAGCCACTAATAAAATGTATTCTCAAATCCCAAAAAAATATCTCCTAGAATCATACAAATACAGATCATATGAACCAATTTCTAAAACTTAAAAACGATGATCCAAGCTAATTCACATTTACAGTAATGATTTTTCTGAACTATCATATTCCAATGCTTTAAAATTACATTCAAATATAACTTTTATGAACCCTTCAGAAATTAGTAATCACAAACCTGCATGCTCTTCACCAAACCCCTGAAGGGTGCCCACCTCTGAATCCATTTGAAAGGTGGATAGACAAGGATTTGTAGACCCTGCAGGCCTCGCCATACACACGGGCATTTACTCTTGGAGAACCTCCTCACGGTCTCTAATGCAGCAACTTTGAGTAAAAAAAAAGTGGCACGACCCACAACACTGCTTCCAAAGTCACCATGGGTTAATGACACAAGTTGTTCATAGTTTCTCTGTGCAAAGCCTTTAGGCCGTGATGCAACCAGAAGGTTTTTGTATGTATTTTTCCCAGTGATAACACTGCTTTCCTTAGAATTAGTTCCCATGCTCGAGGTAGAATTATCCACTCTATCTCCCATGTAAACTGAAGGCATGTCAGTTTCCCTAGCACACAGCAGAACATAAAAGTATCTTCAGTTTTAGATGCAACAATTACGTTTTGTTTGGATAAACTCCTTTAAAACACTTGTAAAAGAAGAAAATAAAAAGATAAACACATTAAATTTCTCTACAAAATAAAACCAAATTCCGTATCTTAGTTATCTCTATGATCCTCTGCACCCTATATAGAATTTAAATGCACAAGTTTATATTCTACAGAGAGGATTAATTCTTGTTTTCCTTGTCACTTTCCTTACTTATAAATATTTATAGAAAACTTTATATATTGTACAAGTGCCTATAGATTCCATTTTGAGGACATTTTGCTTAATATCAGATAAAATATCTTCAGAGTGAAATCTACCTGTCACACTAGAACATCAGTTCCAATATCCTCATCACTAGATAGTAAAAGAGAACACGAAATTATTGCACATTTTTTTTTACAAGCTGCAAGCCTACATCTACATAGCCGCAATGAAACTTACCCCAAATCCTGTTGGGAATCCCTTCTTAATTTAGTGGGAGACTATGACCAATGAATATTGGTAATTGATCCATTGAATATATTCAATGATGGACAGAATATATTCAGTAATGGACATTCCAAAGTCTTGGAATTGTATCTCTCTTGAAAACTTTGAAATTCAACCTAGAAAGTTGAAGATAGTGTTTTCAAGGTATCTTGATCCTAGTGAGATGATAAATGCTAAAGAAACATTGTATTTCATCCTAGTTGAGTGAGATTGAGTATTATACTCATAGAGTGTGAGAAGCAAATATTGTAATCATACTTTCATAATGTAGGCATTTTCTGGATTAAGTCCCGTGGTTTTTATTTCTTAAGTTTGAGAAGATTTTCGCACCTTAAACATGTCATTATTCTATTTTGCTCTATTTTCTATTATCTGCTTACACAAGTAACTATTTTGTATCTACACAAAGGAGAATTAGTTCTGATTTTCCTAACAAATTCAATACACCAAAGTAACTCTTCAAAACTTTTTAAATAAAAATATCAAACGTGAAACATGAAAGACAAAACGAGTAGCCTCAATTGAAATAATGCGGATTTGCGTTGTAATTAGCGAACTTAAAAAACACTACAGTATGAAATTAAAATTAGAAACAACACGATGCGTGAATATATAACGACGCTAGAAATAATCGAGGCAAAGGATATGACAGAAGCAATAGAAGCAGGAATAATTGCTAATTCGATCCGAAAGTGATGAAGATTCACCTGAAAGAAACGTGTAAATGTGTAGGTTGGGAGATTAGGAAGACAGTGAAAGTAATGTGATGAGTTTTGAAGGTGTAAGGTTGTTGATCTTCTTTCGTCGCCGATTTCCACCGAATGATTCTTCGTTAATTAACTTTCCGAGTTGCTTTCATCGCAGTGGAAGATCGTTGGTTTGGGAGAGGGAGCGCAACTGAATCTGATTCTCAGACGTTGGGTGGCTACGTGGACGGTGGAGATGAGTTCAATTAGACGTCACTGTCTGTCCATCTGTTACTCGACGATCTTCATCTTTGGACATCAGACAAGCCAAACGCAGATTCTCTTTTGTGTTTGACTTAAATTAATCAATAATTGATGACGTGAATCACATGATCGTTTAATTTTGCATAATTACTGTTTAAGTGCAATAAAAAATATTAGAGTGAAATTATTTAAATTATAATATATTTATTAGTTGTTTTAAGAAATGATCAGATCAAATTAATTATAATAGGTATACTTGATTTAATATTTTATGTTTATTTAATGAAATCATTTTTATAGTGATTAAATATGTATTTAAATAATTGAATCATAAATTAATGTTAAAACAGTTACTATAATGTGTAAAATTGATTTTGATGTTAAACTAAATGAAACTCTAAAATGCCTTTAAATTGCATGTAAATATAGGTCTTTTTACAGCACGCATCGTAAATGTAGTTAAAACAATAAAAAAAATGTGGCTAACAACTTTAATTATTTTATAGTTTTTTATTTCTTATTAATTTGCAATATCCCCTTAGCCATTAATATAAACATCTAAAATATATATAAAAATACATTAAATTAAGCAAGGTATTTTTTAGGATTTTTGTAGGGACTGATGAGATGTTTCGGTTCCTATCATTGGTCTCGGTTCCTATTATTAGTCTGACTGATATTATGGTTTACATCAATCCAATTACATTTAAGTAGAGTCAGTGAAGTTAATTCATGATCAAAAGTTAGATAATGTATCCCTAAACATGGTCAAGTTCCTTAATTTGACCCAATAAGAAAGATTCATTAAAATAATATAAATATCACACATCCCAAAATCCAAGTACGTCATCATACATAATGCTCTGACAACCGAGCATTGAATACCTTTATTGACTTGAGCGTCGAAGTGTCTTCTGTAAGTACTATTTGAATTTAAACTTCGAAAAGATCAAGAGGTGAAACGAATAAGGAGAAGTAAGAAATTCTCACAAGAAGTGAAACGAATAAGAAGAAGTAAGAAACTTGTGAGAATGAGAGAAGCTTAAATATAATCTGACTATCTGACTAAGAAATGAGAAAAATAATCTAAATAGTTTTTTGGTTCCAACCACCATTTCAATTAAAAAAGTATTGATAAAAAAGCAAATATTTGTATTGTGTAAAATTACTTATTATATATTTATAATAGCATATATAGATGTAATTTAGTATTGCACCGAAGCATTTCACAAAATTTTAAATCAATATTAAATTTAATATTTTTATAATAATTATGTTACAAAAACACACCACACTCAAAATCAATCATAAAAAATTATAATTTTCTTGTCATATGTGAACTAGTTTTTGCTATCCACAGATCATTAATCAATTCCAAAATAGCAGTTGATTCAGAATTCTGGCGGAGCATAATCCATTTATACTGGTTTAAGTGACTCACCATTCCACTAAAAACTCAGCTAAGTTACCTACTGATCTACAAATTTTATGTTCTTCAATAAATTTCAGTGTAACGTGACAACGCGCATGAACTCCACGTGCAGGTCTCGTATGAATTGCCACGTACATGAAAATTGAGTCACGAGATTGGGAGAATAAAACTACGAGAGCGAGGGTGGGAAATTGAACAGAGTTCGATCACATCAAATAGTAACAATGGCGACGAATCAGAAACCGGTTTTTGGGTACGTGGTGGTTTACGTGAAAGACGTAGCCGCCTCGGTGGCTTTCTATGGCAAAGCCTTCGGCTATGACGTTCGTCGCTTAGACGAGTCTCACAGGTTAAATATTTGTGATTGTCTTCGTATGCAGAGTTAAATTACGAATTTGAGGCAGAGTTTATTTAATTAATTTGAATTTAGATGGGGAGAGTTGGAAACGGGGAACACAACTATCGCTTTCACTCCGATTCACCAGCACGAGACCGATAATCTGACCGGTGCGGTGCACAACTCTGGATCTGGTGGAGAAAGGCCACCCATGGAGGTTTGTTTTGTTTACTCCGACGTTGATGCTGCTTATAAGGTAACATAATTATTTGTTAATCCATACACATTATATGAAATTAATATGATATGTGTTTGTGTTGATTGATTTTTGGATTGAATGGATCAGCGTGCGGTGGAGAATGGAGCGGTGGCTGTGAGGGAGCCTGAGGGAAAGGAGTGGGGGCAGAAGGTTGGGTACGTCAGAGATATTGACGGCAACGTCGTTAGAATGGGAAGCCATGTGAAACCACCCAAATAAGTCTTCTCCCTTTGTTTATGTAGAAGAAACTGCGAAATATTATGCCTTTTACGTTAATTTAGTTATATATATATGTGTATTTACGGTCACTAAAGAATAAAATTGCTATCAACTAAACCATGCAATAAATGGTTTTTTCTCACTTGCAGACTCTTCCTTGTAAATGGTTCAACTCACAGAAATTTTATTCATATGATTTTGAACATGATAATAGATTTTTTTTACAAAAGATGGAGAAGAGATGAAACGATGGAAATAAATTAAAGAAAATGAAGGGAAGTACAAATGACATTTTCTATTCTTAGCGTATCTGCATATATGTTCATGAATTTTCATCAATTTCAACCTTCAAATTTACACCAATTAATTTGATCCAGCGTATCATATGACAATATGTAAGACATTTTATAACATTTAATATGCAACATTGTTAAATGTACTACAAATGTTTATTAATGTTTTTCTTAACATCCGTTTGGGTTGGTTCTCTACCTAAACCCCCTAAAGCCCAAAACTTGATTTGAAAAAGCTAATAATACCTCCCTCGCTCGAAGGGAAAGTCTCGAGTAGTAACAATAGTTTTATGACTTTTTTCTGTGTTGCTATTGTGTGATTTGATACCTACTGGGAGTATTCTTGAATTACTAGAAAATGCTAATGATTTAGGGTCCATAATTTGGGGTGTATATAAAAGGTAATGGTCAACATTAAAGAGTAATTTAAAGAAGTCAGCCCATGATACTAATTTCAGATATAAACTATGTTATACACTCACTTCAATTGCACCTAAAGATATCCTGCATGAGTTATTAGATTGATTTATAAAAACCATAGTTCCTGTAACAAGAATATGCTTCAGATACAACTCCATCTGTACACGACGTTCGAACACAGATGTTTCGCTAACTGAGCAGTGATTAGTGATTCCAAAATGTAGCACTAAATCCCCGTCTCCCGCTGAAATGTTACCATTTTGTACTCACTAGACCCTTAAACTATAGACGGGAAGTAGGTATAAATTGTCTTGATGAACCATACCTTTTCTTTTGGTCAATATCTAGATAAATCATAGTGAGGTTATAAAATTACGTATTCCTAGTTTGGGATTACCCAAGAACAAATCGGGAGAATGTTCACCATTAAGAGCACTTTCTTCGCTTTTCATGTATTATCAATCAACCAAATTCAACCAATCAGAACTGAACTTCTTAAGAGCCAAGTACTGGCCAGTGCAAAATCAACAATCACAATAGGGAGAAGCAGAACCTAAACTGAAATATAAACCCCTTTTAGATTTGAAATCCAAATATAAACTTCTGCAAATGAACAAAGTAAATTTTCAATAAAGAAGTCAAAAGACCGGCCAGAGCACTTAGAATACAGTTTGTTTTCCAAGTTATGACAAATGGCCATGCACAGAACATGGGACTGAAGAAAGGAGGAATATGGACAAGTTCCAATGCCATTCTTATACGCAGCAACAGTAACAGGTGAACCAATCCATTACACATTATATGTCCTCCAGTTCACAAAACCAGTATGAAGGGTCGCCAACAAATCACAACATTTCTTGTGACTTCCTTACACATCGGCTCACCTTTTTCTTGAAATCATCTCTCCTATCTCTCCACTCCTTCTGCAATACCATATCATACAGATCAGAACAAACTCAACAGAAATCCACACTATATATCAAGATGACAGGAAAAAAACACCACAAATAAAGAATTTGGTTGCCCCACGCAAAGCATTTCTACCAGAAAACATATTGGCAATGGTAATGTGAAATTCCCAGAACAAAAACGACTAAGAATCGTGCAGAAATACATGCTAGCTTTTATAGTAAAAAAAAGATATCACGAAAACCATCATAACAGGGTAAATACAAAACCAAATATGGAAAATGATTGAAATTGATATCCCAATTATTAATGTGGAAAACATAACAATTGCATACTAAACTATGAGAAACACTCAGATTTTATTGGCTTCTGAGCTTCACAGGTCTGAACATCAAGATTAAGGATTTTGCTTGGACCAGAGGGATAACTAACCTATTAAACCTTCATATTTAGCCATTGTACTTAATAAGAAAATGGAGACCATGCCTTGTCACGAGTTACATAGTTTAAATATCTTAGTCCATCAATCATACAATACAAAACAGTTCAGAATTTTTCTCAGATCAGAACAATTAGAGGGATGACTTCCACACATTCAATCTTAACATGTGGCCACTGTATTTATTAACTACTGGAAATTGGAGATCCCCCCTTGTCACAAGGTACATAGTTTAAATATCTCGGGTCAATTATACAAAACAATGGAGATGAAGATGGATGAAAAACCTAAGTGTTTTATGTGACTAAAAAAGTGCTGCTTCAGCTTAAACGTTTACAATGTTGGGTGAAAGTCAACAAGAGAATAAACTCAATGTAACAAAGATGAGAATGTTGCTTTTGGACAGATAGACATTACTATAATGCCTTGGGGGGTAGTTAGAATACCACATCTATTGAAGAAAATATGGAAGAATCTCACCTAGACCATCTGAAAATGTGCTTAGAAGACAGATAGCAATCCCAATTAGGAGAGTTGATCCTGTGGTTGTTAACCCTATTTCTTGAGGTAGACAAATACAAGACTTGGTGGCTGTTATTTAGTAACTTGTGGAAGTTGTTCATACTTAGAGAAGAAAACTCTTTCTTTAGGTCATTTCTGCTTAATAATTGGAGGACTATATCCTATTCAATTTCTAACTCGGTATCTCATCACTTACACCAACTAGCAATCAAGCTCAAGTATCTAGGAGAACATTTATCAAAGACGCTTCAATCAATACCTACTCAAATAATTATAGCATATACAGGATCAGAAGTAAACTAAGGCAATTGGTTTACAGTCCATAATAATATGGAAATAACTAACTATAAAAGGCAATTTACCAGTTAACTGTGCTTCGGCAGCATCTAATGAAATTCATACTAACATTTTCTTTACTAGGATACAAATAAGTACCATATGATGGGAAAAGACGAGTAGGTTACAGTAAAACAATCTAGTAAATAAGAAACGGTGGTCAAACTTACTGCAGCTTCAACATTTGCAGGAGATTCATCATTAGGGCTGGAAAGCATTGATATGATACTCAACACTATACTCTCTACCTGCAAGATAACAAATATATTGAAATATTAATACATTTGATTTAAAAAAAACTTAAAACTTCACGAGTGACAAGTACATAAATTTGCTAATGGTCAACAAAATGCAATACCATTTTGAATGGACATCCAACAAAGTTATGAATAAGTTCTGACACATTTAATATTTGACATATGTACAAACATTTAGTTATTTTGTTTGATACATTTTTAGCTGAAAAGCTCTTGACTCAATCTTGGTCTTTCACTTCATAGTTATTCAAGCAATCCCAAACTTTGAATACTCTAATATTCAGCAGAGACTAATGATAAACATGAAAGATGCAACTCCAAACACAAGAGTTTGTGCATGGCTTCACTGTGGTTTCCAAACTGTTAATACGATTTCACCACCCATACGTTTCAACCCAATGCTTACCCAACTATTGTTCTCACCATAGCAATAGTGATGAGAAAAGTTGAAAAGCCTCAATAAGCTCCTCCACCAAGGTGAGATTGGTCTAGAAGATGGAAATTTATGCTAGTATTTCCACTTCCAAATGTAGGACTCGATCCTTCATTTGTAAGTTCTGGATTCTTCTCCCTCAATCATCCAGGTGGAGTTCATCATTTCTCCGAAATCCCTTGCCAAATGCAACTCCATTTTTTCCTTCACTTCCTCCCTCGGCACATTAAGAAAATGCCCATGAGCTATTGTACTAGATCAATACCTCTCAATGGTCCCACATAAAACTCAAACTTCTACTTAAAATATTTCATGGTAGTTGTTTGCTTCAAACCAAAAAGGTTGCTTCAAATGGATTTTGCATTATTGAAGAAGTCAAGAACCTTCTATTAATAAGTCCTTATGACTATAATGTTCTATTACCACTCTTCCTTCCTACTAACACAATAATCCTAGTGTCTCCATTAATCTTAATACTACACTGATCCCCAACATTAAGAATGTTATATTGGAACTTTTATCATCTAGATTCTCCATTTATGGAATGAAAGCTTAGAAAAATTATCCTTTCAGAATCTTCATGTTGCACTTTATTTGACAATTGATGGTATTAATATTATCTCCCTCTCTTTTTTCACGATGGGGAAGGAAGGTGAAGAGAGGGGAGGAAAGACGTATGGAGAGCTCCATTTTATGACAACTACTTAAACAGCGATTTAGCCCGTAATGCCAATGTCGCAATACAAAATTGATATGCAAACTCCCCAGCAATAAGCATAATAATATGAACGTCGGCAAACCCCAAGGAGAAAAACAACACAATTGATTTGCATCATACCAGTTTTTCCAATCTGGAAAGTGTTTACACGTTTTAGTTTTAACTATATCATTAAACAAGAGCATGCTGGACTTGAATGTAATCAAGATAAGGGGTATCAAATTTTAATTTAACCACTGAGTTGATTCTTAGTCGTCAATATCCAAAACAAGTCATTGATGTAAAAAGGATAAGTAATTTATATTTTTCACATACTGTATGAACAGGTGTCCAACGTTCACTTGCAAGCTCATAACCATTTGGATCCTCACCAGGAGGATGAAGAATCGATATGCAAACCCGACCATCAGGATATACTGCAAATTGAAAGGCTTTCATGTAGTTTGTATCAAGGTAAAATAACATATTTAAAAAAAATTAAAGCACTCAACTCACCATTGGGATGCCATATCTCTGAGGAGAACTTCACTGAAGGTGGACTATTTGGATAATTGGATGGAAAACTCATAATAGCATTGAAAAAGCCCCCCTCGCTGTAATAAATTCAACCAATTGACAACAGGGAAAAAGGTTAGTAGAATTCCAACACTGAATAAGGGAAAGCAAACCCATGACATCAAAGAATATTTTGCAGGTACAATGAAAAGATAAATCCCAGTAGTAAATAGCAATTAAAATTTAAAAAAAAAAAACACAATGAATTTCAGCAATTAGAGTAGGCAAGGAACAAGAAACGAAGTCATCATTAAATCAAGTGCGAATCAAATAAACAATTAAAAAAACCATCTTCGGGCAGAGAAAAAAAAAAAGCCCTGCCCAGTAACCAAACCCCAAAGAAAAGACAGAGCAGAACCCAAATATCCAAACTTGGAATAGAAAATCTAGAAACAATTGCTTGAGAGAGTCTCAAGAGCAAAGGCATACTACAAAAATCAAAAGGAGATTGCTTACTATAGAGTATCTGGCGGTCCAATTATGGTGACACTCCATTCAAAAATGTTGATTTCGTCCACCAAACCGGCGGAGAAGCCGTCGACGGGGTTTTTGCAAAGATCTGCGAGGAAAGGGCAATCAGAACATCGCGGAGAATCCACGCCAAACAGGGCCCTATTACTGCGTGGGGATTCACAAAAGAAAAATGGAAAACCATGAGAGAGATAGAAATATACCTTTGAGCTGCTTTTGAAGGAGAAGGCTGGCCTGAGATGCCATGGAAGGAGAAGGCAAGAAGAGAAGAGAAAAAGATTGTGTAATCTTTTCAAAACCGACACCTCTTGATTGATTTGAAATTATTTATAACTATGAATGAATATGAATGAATGGGGGTTCAGGTCTTTCCAGGATTACACTGCCTGCGATCATTAGAACTCACCACCACCCATCTATACTTTGCTTAACCCAACCCGGCCCAAATGCCTCTTTCAACTGTTACAATCTTTTTGGTTCAAAAGAAAAAAATGGAGAAAGACACATTTCTCATTTTACCTTCGAGCAAATCTGGGAGGGAAACAAAACATTCTATTTTATTTTATTGATCTCAGAAATTCTCTACTTTAGTTATTCTAATTCAACAAAAGATTGGAGTGTCATCAAGGCAAAATGCTATGTTGCAAAATCTACCATTTCTAAACAATATAAAAAAAAAACTCAAAATGTTTGTGCCAAAAAAGAAATGATTGCTGAAAATGTTTGTTACAAAAAATAGAAAACTGATTTTTTTTTCTGTTTTATATATTAGAAAAATATATTATTATTTTTTTTAAATAAAATTTTAAATAATTTAAACAAAAATACCTATTGTTAAAGTAAACCGTCAATTGGAACGAGTTTGTGAATTTTTTTTATTAGATTTAACTTAATCTAACTTAGTTTTAGTTGGATTGAATTGGAAGGAGTGATATGTTTTTTAAAAAAACTCTACTATATAATTTAAAAACCAATTTTTTTTTAGAATTATTTATAAAATTATATACTCTATTTTTTAATAATTGAACACTTAAATATTTAAAAAATACACATTTAAATAATAAAATATTATTATTATTTAATTAATTAATAATTATCGTTAAATTTTATTTAATTTAGATTTATTTTATAAATCTCTTCACCACCTATTAGATCGGATTATTTTAGGCTAAGTCTGGTTTAATTTTATCATAATTATAAGTTTTAATTAAATTTGCTGCGGCTGGATTGTTACTCAGCTATTAAAAAAACATATTATATATATATATATATATATATATATATATATATTATTTTGAAATGATAGTTATTAAGGTTATTATTAAAGAAATATTTTGTATATAATATCAAATAAAAGAAAAGTAAAAATTATGATATTTTTTTAATTCATTAGGATTATATTACTCACTTAAATGTAATAAAAACATGTCATTCCTTAATGAAATTACTATCTATTTTATGGAATAAATGTTTACATTTTTTAATACATGTATACAATTAAAAATAAGTCTATCAAAGATTAATTTAAATTTCTATGATATTTTTTGACACACACTAATCTATAATACATGTCTTGTTTATAATACGTACAAATTCATCCCCATTTAAAGAAAAGTTTTGTCAAATGTCACTTTTTCTAGTATTTTTTTAGGATACACTATCCTTAACTATTTAATTATAGAAAGTTATCTATCTCATCACTTTTCAATTTAAATTCTGCATTTTTTATAATGTGAGAATTAGATTTTCCAAAACTGGTTACAATAAGTGAATAATGACTTACTGCAATTATAACAATGTTTGATATTTTTTAGATCATGTGTTACATAAAAAAAAAACAAGAACAAGAACATTAAATTCAAACAGAAAGGCGAAATCAATCTTTTGATGATATGTTCTTAAAATAATTAACCCTGCAACACCTTCTGGTAATTAACTCTTTTTCTTTCCATACATATATACCTTTTTTAAATTTAAATTGTATTGATACAAATTTAATTAATAACATGTTTAGTAGAACAATATTTTTTTTAGAAAACCTTTTAGACAAGTTTTTATATTAACTTTTCATCACAAACTTCTAGATTATAAATATTAGAGATGGGTAAATACTTCATCTATGTTTTAAAACATGAATAAAATGATTTTCTAATATGTAGATGAACACTATGCTTTGTATAGACCTTTTAAATTATAATAGGGACTTGTTTGGTGATATTAAAAATCATAAACTAACAAACAAACTCTTAAGAATAATGAATTCATAATAAGAGAAGAGAGAAAAATGAGTGAAAGTATTTTTTTTTTAAAAAGAAAAAAAACATTTTTTTTATAGAAAGTAAAGATTTAAGTATTGCAGTAAAGAAGTGAAGGCAAATTGCTAAATAAGGGAAACCAACATTCATAACAAAAGATAAAAAAAAAATAGTAAAAATAACCTAAACTTCTTTATCACATAAAGAGAAAATCAATAAGAATCATGAACCCTTTAAAAAGTATATAAACTAAATAACTAAATCATATGAGAGTATATGTCACAATCACAATAAGTCTTTCCTTCAATGTGCATGTTATCTTGATGTGGTTGGTGTCTAACAAAAAGAGTTTTTATCAAATGGGAATGGAATGATGTTGCAACATGAGAAGATATTTATTCACATCTAATATTTTTAAATTATCAAATATGTATTATATGGTTCAGATGGATAAGGTCACATTCAATATATGATAACATAATATAAATTTGGTAACAACCCAGATAACATAAATTTAACACGATTAATTAGTATTTGATGTTATGTTAATATAAAATTTAATAGCAATATTCATATTAAGTTCATTAATCTAATTATCTAATATCACTTTGTTTTGGGGGAAAGACTTTCTTTTTTTAGTTATGACGAGTACGATAATTTTTTTTACTTTTCATCCTTTAATATATAAATAAATCTTTTAAATTTCAATATTTTTTATTTTTAATAATTTTGTTTTATAAATGATTTGAGTTTGGAAAACTTTTATAATAGAGAAAACAAATTTGTCATATTGTAGAAATCGGTTCTCTCTTTTGCTAAAGTCATTTATTAAAAAATTATTATTCCGTAAATATAATCAAGAAAATATAACGTCTCTTTAGTATTAATATTTCGAATATATTATTGTCATTTCAAAGTAATTACTGTTCATTACTAAAAATACATTTCAATTATCCTAATCTCAATTATAAGTAAATAGTCATACTAAAGAAAAAAAAATCTCAATTATATTGATAATTTAAAAAATATTTAGAAGGAGTGTGAAATTAAATTTCATCCGGTTCGAAATTAAGATTATTAGTTTATTTATGTGAGACCGAATTTTATCTCAAATTTCACTAAGAAATCAGACAAACCAACAACTAATCATATATATAATGAAATAGATAAATCACTTCCAAATAAGTCAATCAAATACTTTTATTATAAGAATGAATAATAAATGTCATAATAGAACAAATTGTACACCTCCACGACAATAGAATACAAACTCTTAATACTATTTTTCTGCATTATATTTAAATTATATTAATATTGGTTTAAGCAATTTAAATTTTAATACAATTATTTTTATAAAAAATTATTATAACTTCAAATTAAAATTAATTAATATGACTCTAAACCGACCTTTTTTTTTATAATAAACCAATGTTATTCTTTAGAGTCTCAATATATTTACATAGTCAAACCTTAGGTCCTGTTGACAATATCTAACATGACAACAATAATATTATAAATAACTTAATTTAATATTTTAATATTATATATAATTGTTAAATAGATGTAAGTAAAAATATAGTGTAGAAAATAGTTTTTTTCTTTCTAAATAAGGACACGCTAACACTCATAACAGTGCTCTATATTATTTTACACCTAAATAAAATATTTTATTATAATATAATATTTTAATATTTTATTTATAGAAAAAAACAGGACATATGTTTAATTTTGAATAATGGTGGCGGCCAAACTTTTTTTTATTTTGGGAGCTGACTGTAAAAAACTTCTTTATAAGTGTTGGAAGATATTTAAAGTGAAAAAGTTTCCCTGATTGAGACAAAAATAAAATAAAAATGGTTACAATTAAAGTTTAAGTTTTCGTTTAACATTCTTCATTTTATCTTTTCTATTAAAGTTTCTTGTTTACTTTTAAGATTTTAAATATAAAATATTACCAACTTATTTTTTTATTATGAATTAAATCTACTTTAATCAATTTTTTAAAATAAATAACATATTATTTTATATTATTTTTTAATTTTAACAATAAAAAATATATTAAAATTATTATATATTACAACTTGACATATTACATCTCAACTAATAACAAAAAGAAAAAAAATATTATTAAAAAGGAAAAAAAAAAATATAAAAAAATGACCAAAATCCATAACAAAAACATATGAGACTCAAATCAGATTATTAGTTTACATGAGACCGAATTTTATTTATTATATATATTTTATTTTATATATTAATGTATATTATAATATAGAAAACGTAATATATATTATTTTTTTATAATATAAGAAAGGTGAAATAAGATTTTCAGATTTCAATGAAATCTTATTTGGCAAATGCGATTTTATTTTTTAAATATATTAAAATATATTATAATATTAAAAAAAGTAGATGAGATCTTTATTTTTTTATTTTTTAATATAATAATAAATGATGATTGGTGTTTGAAGTGTCTGAGATATCAAATTATACAGTGTTTAACGTGAAAACTTTTATAAAAAAATATTTTTTTAAAATTATATTTAATATATATATATATATTATTATTTTTTAAAATTCGTGTTATTTTTATTTATTTCATATTCCATATTGACAATTTATCCATCTTGAGAAAAAAAAAAATCATTTTGGGAAAATAAAAAAATTGAACAAGTTTTGGTGAAAAACCTCCAGCGACACAAATCAACAAATAGGTATCTCAAGTCGACACCAAAAAAATTGACCTATCAAAGATATTGAGGACCAGACAAAATCCTCAGTGCTGTTCTGTTTTGATGCAGAATTTTTTTTTATTACATGTGATGAAATGGATGACATCTGTTGGTGATCCAATTTGCTAAAATAATGTTGTTGAAGAGTAATTTCACTTTTTCAATAATTTCTATAAATAATATTAACTGCATCATTGATTTACAATATCATATAATTCTATAAATGGTATGAAGCTGTTCTTTAGCCTAACTTCATGAAATATTGAAATCAAAAAAAGGTGGTAGATAGCTAATCTGACACGTGTTTAAACTTTCTAGTCAAGTTTCACTATTATATTATGAAAACATTTATTGTGAGAAAAATTAATTATAACCCAACTTTTTAAATGAATTGAATTTGTGCTTTAGGTAAAGTTGACACGCACATTAAACAAAAAAGAGTTCCTAAACACATCATTATTCTGTAGGTCCAAATTTGGTGACACTACAAAATTTCACCAATTACGAAAGACTGCATTGGATTAAACAATTCAAACTTATCGGAAAGTACACTCCAAATTTCCAAGTAACTTAATCCAACCCTTTCAAATGACCTCTTTTAACATAAATAAAACCAGTAATTCAAATCAGTTCAAATTCATATTTCAACTAAATTTATCAGTTCAAAACTAGCTGAAAAATAAATCATGCATTAACCATGTTGCTGACACGCCCCTTGTTTCTATCCAAAGAACAAAACTCTACCCACCTTTCCTTATCGTCGAATCATACGTGTATCACCTACTCGTTTCCAGCAAACAATAACCAAAACACAGAAAATAACAATCAAAACGTGGTAAAGGTAAAACCAGTTCGATTTGTCAGAAGTAAAAGATAAAAGGACCGAAATCACGTGTTATACCAGGTACCTTTTGTTTTCTCCCGTTAAAAAGAATCAAAATCTCGAGATATGGGCCAATTACGTGGATCGGTCTCTTTCTTTTCACATTGTACAATCATCACACTCTTACCACTATCATCAAACTAGGAGAATCTACCACAGCAAGAGCAAGAAGGAGAAGTTTAAAGATGCACAAACAAAGCTCAAGCTCTAGTCTTTAACCACACAACATAAATGTTACAACTTTTTAAGATAATGATTAACAAAACACTGCAACTACACTGAAGAAATTACAAGCATATTTTTTTTTCTTATTTCATTTTGCCAACTTTCCTTACGAAGGGGACAAGAGTTGAGTCACCAAACAATGACCCAAATCTCAACAAAGGCTTTGGTCACTTTCAGTGGCAAAAGATGACCTTAAGTTCATGCGGGGAGGAACACTGGTGCATGAGAGAGGGGTTGTCGTGCGCGTAGGTGAACGTGTTGGGGCACGCGTGCTTGAAGAAGGTGGAGTACACGGACTCGCGGCACGTGTGGGGGCTGTTGAAGTGGTTCCTACAGCAGAGCTCGTCGGTGTGAAAAGCCTCGCACCCGCTCTTGCACGCCACGACGGGTCCGTGAACGGCGGGGACACGGTGCTGCAGCACGGAGGGACACGTGGCCAGCAACTCGGCGCGGCAACCAACCACCGGGCACACGCCTTTGCCCTCGTGCGGGGTCACGGTCATGGGGACGTTAAAACCGTCCACGAGGCTCACGCTGTAGGAGACGTAGTCGCCGTTGCCGTGGTGGGCCTCCACCTGCGCCAAGGAGGCGGGGGCGGCGCCACCAGCACCGTTGCACTGGAGACGGCCGCCGCAGTCTCCGCTGGCGCAGGAAAAGGCGGTGCCGGAGTAGGTGCAGCCGGTACGGGCCCAGACCCGGCCCGACCAGTGGACGTCGGGGACGGGGATGGATTGGTGGGTGAGGGTGTGGAGGGTGAAGCCACCGCCGGCGAGGACTGGGTGGCCGGCGTTGGGTTGAATGGCTGGCCAGACGGTGTAGTTGCAGTTGTTAACGAGGGTTAAGATAAGTGCAGCTGTGGGTGAGGTAAGGGTGGTGACAGCGAGGATGAAGAATGTGCATAGAAACAATGAAGAAGCCATGATTTAATTAGTAACTATGAAAATGGAAGCATGTAGAAGAAGTTATTTATAGAGAGTGTTTAGAGAAAGGGAGTTGGTGGGTGTGTTACAGAGGGTTATATTTTTTAGTCTATAGACGGAATTGCCCTTTCCCTCTGCATTTCAGTGCCGTTTGAAGTTTCGAATTTTGAATTTGGAACGATGGAGAATAGGGGCAAAATTGATATACCAGGAAAGTGGGGAGGGTTTGGTTTTTGGGGGAATATTTTTGTGAAAGTGGAAAATTTTATTTACCTCCCTCCCTCTCCTACAAATAAAAGAAAAAACTCCCAAAATTTAATTCAATTTTTAACAATTTTTTACTGAAAAACATTTTTATTTTTCTTATTTTTAAATATAAAAAATACACTATCTATATTTTTATTTATTTTATATTTTCAACTGCACTTCTCTAAAATTCTTTCAAATTTTTAATCTGCTTATTAAACATATTTATTAATTTTCTTGTTAAGTTAATATAGTTTCACCTCTTTAGAAGTCAAGATTAAAATATTATATATATTTATATTCCTCTTTTAATTCATACAATTTTTTTAAAAAAATAACATCGATTATGAAACGAAAAATACTTAAAATGTGATGATTTATCTTATTGCTATTATCTTAATGAATTTAACATCAGAACATTAACGTTATTAACATATAAAAATCAAAAACTCATTTCTTTGACCAACAACTAAAACTATAACAAAATTTGAACTCCAAATAAATAATATGTCATGTATAATAATTGACTATATTAATATTATTTCAATTGATAATATTTTATATATCAAAATTGACGATTAATGTTATTTCAACATATAATCCGAACATACATCCTTCTGTCTGAAAATCTAAAAATATTTTAATTGACACAACCAAATTTTATTCCATCCTACGTCCTTTTGTAAAAAAAATTCCTCTCACAAACATTTTAAATTTATTCTTCTCGATTTTAACTATTTTTTTCAAATTAATTTTCAAAAATGGTCGGAAAGCAGGGATAAGATTGATCAGAGTGGGAATTCAAACTGGTGTTGAAACTAAAACCGAGGGCCTCCAACTTTCCAGCAACACTCCCATAGTCTTTAGTCAAAACTGAATGAATAAAAAAAAACCTTGATTAAAACGCAAATCTTTTTATAATTGTGTAAAAAAGTTAAGTTTAACGTATAAATTTTATATTATGTATTTTTTTTAATAAAAAATAAATAAATGTGAATTATTTCAGGGATGGTCTAACTCTTATACAAACATAAAATACCTAAAACACTTCATCTCAACACTCGCACCGCCGGACACCTAGAATTACAAAACACTCCTGACTCAACCCAAAAATCTGAGCTAAAAGATAAATCAATAAACTATCGTCATACAAACCAAAGATTCGAGATACTACTCAGTAAAAAAGAACAAACCAAAAAAAATTTAAACATAATCCAAGAACAATTATGTGTTTTAATATGTTAGTGTCTCATCTTTTAAGCTTTCAGTATATATACATCGCTTCTCATTGGTGTAATTATTTTATAACCTCTGCAATTAATTATCATAAATTTTTATATTTTATTATTGAATTGGGAAGAATTACAAGAATGTATGATAATATAGCTACGTTTAAAGAAATAAGTATATTTTTTTTATACATTTAAGTGATTGATGTACGAAAACTCGAAATATAAAAAAAAAATGTAATAAAAAATTAAACGGTAATTATATTTTAAATAATGATAATAATAAAATAAGTGATTGAGAAAAAATAATAAATTTCCTTAGTTTCAAAAAGTGATTAATTTCTTAAAAAAAAATATTGTGTGAGAAAACTATTGTTTTTATATAGTTGTGGATCATTAAAAAAAATACGTGTATTGTTCAATGCAAATTAAAAGTATTTTATGGTATTTGTTAGAAATGTGAAATATAAATTTGATTAATAGTTATATGGAAGTTTCACCCACAAATTTGAGGAAAGTTAGCTTATGTAAATATTTTTATTACTTATTCGGACACAGTGATGAGTTTGCGGAAGACTCATTATTATAGGTTATGTGTGAAATAGCTGAAGAGTGTATTTTACTTATAAATATTTTTGTTGTTTAAGTGTGATTTTGTATTAAATTAACAAAAAAATTCAACATAAAAAATTATAAATAGTTATTATTTTTAATTAAGAAAAATCAACTTGATATAATTAATATAATTCTATATATTGTATTTAGACTTTATCAAAGTTAAACGAGTATACAAATTTGTTGAAATGTAATAAATGGATATAAATGAATTAATTTGAGATCATATAAATAATATAATTGGTTGTATAATGTAGGTGGTGAAGTATGAAAATAAGAGTATTATGAATTATGTGAATTTTATTAATTATTAAAATTTTATAAATTTTTATGTTTGAATATAAAAAAATAACGTGGATAAAAGAAACTGGTCACATGTGTATATATAAAATTGATAGATGTATTGGAAGCATTGTAATTTTTAAAAGGGTGTAGTAGATGTATTGAAAGTGTTTGTCTTTGTTCAATTAAATGTTTGGTTTTGGGTTACATCCACGTCACATTCTGTGTTTTTTTTTTCTTTTTTGAATGATGTTTTAACCTTCTGATCTGTATGAGAATGGTTTTATGATGTACTTTCTTAAGTGTATGTTTGATTGTGTTTAGGTGATCTTTTTTCTAGATTCCATTGTTAGAAGTGTTATGTATAGGTATCTATGAGAGTATGTCTAGAAGGGAGGTCAAAAATTATGTTTATGTATAAGAATTGAATAACTTCAAAAATAATTTATATTTATTATTATTTTTATTGTTGATAAAAAATATATAAAATTGATAGATGGACATATACATGATAAAATTGACATTTGGCAAAAATAAGGTTATGTGCAAATTAAACAAATAACAAATTGATATGAATGACATTATCTTAAACAGCTTGTTCAATAAATATTCCGTGAAAGTTATAATTATAAGATGTCCCGAAAATAATTTAAATTAATTATGACAGTATTTATTCATATAAATGAAATCTATATATATATAAAGACTTATTAACAAGATATTAAGAAATAATTATTTTAAAAGATTGTTATTTACATTATTGTATAAATACAATTGCATGTTATTAGTTATCTATGTATGTTTCACACATGTGCTAGGGTTTATGAAAATATCATTTTATTATTCTGTACTCCCTTGTTATTTAGGTATCATGTAATTTTTATTGATAATATAATTTTTAAATACTGCATACTTATATTACAATTTAAATATTTTTATTACTTAATTATCTTACCTAATAATTTGTATACTAATAACAAGGACTAAAAATATAAAATATGAACTATATATAGTAATGTAGTAAACAGAGAGGTAGTTTGTTGTTGCAATCTCAAAAAAACGTTTTTGTGGTTACCATCTCACTAAATTATAAAAGTTAATACTCCTCACTATATAACCACATTTTTTATTTTTATCATTTATATATTTATATATATATATATATATATATATATTTATTTATATTTAATATTAAAAATTCAAATAAATAATGTTATTATTTGTACACTTATATTAACAATATAAATTTATAATATATTATAAATAAAAAATATCATTATCATCATTATTATGTAAAATCATTATACTTTGGTGTTAATTGACTTAATCAATGCGAGTGTTCGATCATCCTTATAAGTGTTCCATTGTTTTACAAATTTTATTTCTACTAAAGAATGTCAATTATGAATAAATTGCAAAATACATATATATATATATATATTAATAAATACCTGTTTGTGTAGATAAATGTGTAAATGCTTTGTGTTGATATCTCCATTCAACTGCAACGCCCGTATTCTCCTCATATCCTCTCTTTGTATTTTCAATCTTTGGAAAATTCAAGAATGGACAGTGCACCCACATGCATAAATAAATTTAAAAAAAAGAGAGTAAATTTCACACATTGCATATCCATCTTCTATTTTATAATTGAAAAACAGTACTTACTGGTTGATTTCGTGGTTTTGGAATGATAATATAACTTCTGAAAACATATGGAGATAAAAATGAAGATGAACGAAAAAAAAGATGCAATTGTGCAATGCTCCTGAGCAACTCTCACTTTGCAATGTTTAATTTTGAATTTAAAAATAGTTTTATCTATTCTGTTAGTCTCACTTTAAGATATAAAATTAAAACTACTCACAAAAATATCTTCGATCATATATTTGTAAAATAATAAAATAAAATAAAAATATAAAGATAAAATTGAAATAAAATAAAATGTCA
>Ga0123342_1001371_pt1 | contig 40933 bp, 35 predicted proteins | sample Turbeawhitnodule_FD_89960 | JGI IMG/M metagenome (GOLD analysis project Ga0123342, IMG submission 89960) | Root nodule microbial communities of legume samples collected from Mexico - Turtle bean Mexico white nodule | ecosystem: Host-associated > Plants > Roots > Nodule | place: Mexico: Nepantla...
GGATTTTAAAATTATTTATTTAAATTTATTTAATGTATAACAAATATTTTAATATTTAATTCTTTATTGTATTTATTTTAAAATTATTTCTTTAATATTATAATAAATTATTTAATTTATCAAATTTTATTATAAATTAGTTAAATTAAATTTATTAAATTAATTAAGTGTTTGATTTAAAATTAATTGAGTAAAAGAAAAGATGTATTTAAGTTATTTAAATGTTATATAAAATATTTTATTATTTTAAAGATTATTTTTTTAAATTTATTTTATTTATATATTGTCATATATAAATTAAACAATATAGATTATGATTTGTTATATATTTTAAAATAACTTTTTGTTGTATAAATGAAATGAATTATTTTTGTTGTATAAATTGAATTTAATTGTTTTGTATAAATTAAAGAATTTTTTTTATAAATTATACACAGTTTTTTATACATTAAATTTATTTATTTGTTGTATAAATTTAAAATAAAATGAATTGAAAATTTTAATATAATTTTTGTTAAATTATATTTAAGCTACATATCTAAAAAAAGTTTTCACGTGTCCCACATTAATAATAAGTATAATAAAAATCATAATATAACAAAAGAATTTGTCTGGTGTAGTGATTAAAGCTTCTTTATCATTGGGATTTGGGTAGAAAATAATACGAAAATTATTTTTTCATCCCTTTATTCGTCGGCTTTGGCCCACGCAACCTAGATCTGTTTTTCTTGTAGTGTTAATTGATCTCGTTAAGAAAAACTAAGGTCAAAATTTGAAAAAAAAGAAACCAAAATAAGGAAATAGAGTTTGCGCTATACCCATTGAAGAACACCTTCTTCATTATATATAGACACACACACACATCCAAAGCTAACTAATAGAAAGGAATAAAAGCAGATTGGATAATTGAACTTGGAACCTGAACTGTATTACATGATTCATAATACAAAGGAACAAGATTATAAGTTCAGAGTTAAAAGAGTAAATGAACATTAAATGTGGCGAGCATATACATATAATGGTACACATTCATGATAGTTGTCACACTCACAATTTCGTAGAAGAACATTATGAACAAACAAAAACATGATGATGATCAGTCCCAGATCATGACAACTGCCATAACAGCTACACCAGAAAGAACAGCGAGAAACCTAAACCAGGGAGTGTCGAAACGTGTCGGTTTCTGCGGTTTGAAGCCTTTGGATATTAAATGATTGATGGCAACATAGATGAAGACCCCACAAGCAATACCCATTGATATAGCAAACATCCAATCTGCTGTTCGTCCTTGTGTTGTGGCGTTTAAGGCAATGCCAATCCCCACACCAATGGGGCTTGAGATAGCAAAGGCGAAAGAATATGCTGCCGTTGTTATTAAGGGTCTCTTGGGTAACATCCTCAGCAAAGCAATTCCCATTGCGATAGCAGCAAATATCTTGTGTAAGGATATTGTCCATAAGTTCCTCCATGCATCCGCTTTCGTATCTTAATTACATATTAGTTAAACAAGTTTAATTAGAATGACACTAATTATTTTGTAGGAACTTTCTACAACTTTTGTTGCTGATCCACTAACTATTTCCGCTGGAATTCCCAACAAGTAATCATCAAACAGTTATGTATGTATGCCAGGAAATGAACAGCATGAAAATATTAAGGCCTGTTTGATTTTAGAAAATTTATGTCTGTTGTTTTCATCGCTTGTTTATGAGTACTTTCAAAGATCTGTACCTCAAATGGTGAAAATGTTACATAACCTAGATTGTCATTATGTCAATTGTTACATGATCTGATATGGTTGCAGTCATAAATAATCTTTAGCATAATCTTTAACATATATTGTTGTAAGTGAGATTTAAAATCACAGGAATAATGTTAGTTTGTTTTAAAAGGGGTTGTTGGTTGATGTTTTAGAAATATTCTCTATGGTAAACTAAAGGTTTAATCATGGATTACATCTAAAGTATTGTTATTTTGACTGGTGTTTATATCCTTTGATTTGTACATTAATGTTTGCGAAGTGATTGTTTAGGTGTTTAGTTGTGGTCTGGATTTTGTTTGGTGTTGAAAGGTTGTTTTAGGGTTCTAAGGGGAGGTTTTTCTGATGTTTTATAAGGGTTGGATAAACTCTGGACTACGAAGTTGGTTTATATTATCTTATTCTTTGTTATAGATAAAAAAAACAGATACATCTAAACTGGAAAACTACACCATGTAGAAACTAACTAAGACCACATGAGACATGCAATAATTTGAAATGAAAGTAGTTGTTAAGGTGAGGCAGGGAATATATACCTGAAACTCCAACTGCAATGCCCTCAAAAACTGAATGGAAACACAGTGCAAGGATGAGAAGAATGGTGTCTCCCACAGAAGAAGTCTTCAACAACATAGGGTTTGTGGTGTCCACTACGTGGTGAGGCTCTTGAGGTGTTGTCCCACCTTCCAGCTCCAACACTTTGGCGTCCTTCTTGCTATTGGCGATGACAAAAAGGACAACGCAGTCACCGAGCATGGTGAGAAGGTAGCCAGCTGAGGCGAGCATGAAGGCAAAAGGGTAAGATTTTGTGGTGAGGTCTTGGAAGGTCTCATTAGAATCGCTCAAGAAGTGCATCAAAGAAGTTCCCAAGAAAATCCCAGCAGCGAACTGAGTCCCCAACAGAAGAAACGTCTCGTTCCAACGGTAGAAATAGGGAGACACACCGCCGGCGAAAGTGGTCACAAAGAAAATGATCAAGCACCATATTTTGACAAGGATCAGACTCTTGGAATGCAAATCTTCGCCGTGGGAATCACCATCGGAATCGTCGTCGTCGTGACCTCCTCCGTGACCCTTGGTTGGAGAGAGGAGCGAGACCAAGAGGCAGAAAACAAGGAACGTTGACCTTAGGGTCTTCATTTTTTTCCTTAATTATGTTCCTTGTTTCTGTCAATTACTTCTTTGAATGGTATTCATATTCATATATATGTATGGTACTACTGCCTTAGTTATATTGTACTTGTACTGCATTTGTTAGGGATGTGCATGTTGCACTTGTACTACACACCCATATGGCGTCACCATGTATGCAATTAAATTTATTAATTAGTAAACTACGAGTTTAGAACTTATAAACTCTAATTATAAAATCAACAAACTTGAATATATATTGCCTAAGATAAGTTTAGTGGATTGGATATACAACTAAATTTTTTAATTGTTGCGAGCTATTATCGATCGTTAATGTTCCAATCTTAAGTTCGATAGATAGTATTGTTAGGATCAATCGTCGCATTTGAGGTATTATCTACTTTGGAAATCAATGTTCCGTCGCGATTTTGTCCTTAAACTGCCTTTAATCTCAACTCTATGAAACTATATTATTTATGGTACTCTAATAATTTTAGAAAGAAACTAGAGAAGATTTGATATATATATTCCTACTTTTTTTCATATTTAGATGCTTGGATAATTTCGGAATTCAATGATTAATTTGGGATGAGATTTATAGCTTAATCAAAGGTGTATTAATCAAAGGTGTAGATGTCTTATTCGTCTATATTAAAACAAGTTAATGATAACATAAATTAAGAAAATAATACAAAGTTTGAAGCAAGAAAATCATATTTAAATGTTTACAAATCTTACTTATCTCAATTACACTATTAAACAGGATTATAATAATTGAGATAAATACTAATTACTTTATTTTGAGATGATTAAAAAAACCAAGACTACATGTAAATATATGAAAATAAGTAATAAGTTTGATATGATAAAAAAGTGAAGATCTAAAAGATGTTGAAATAATAGGTAGTGTAATATATATAGCATGGTTCCCAATTAAGCTGTTTTTTAATAAGCTCTAATTATGTCACCTATCCCTTTCAGTGTTTTTTAATTGGATATGAGACAAGAAAGAGATAATACCTTCAATTCACGGTTGCAACCATTGGTGGGATTAAGATTAAGTACATCTCAAATTAATTAATTAATTAAGATATGATTGCACATACAGAAATGTTTTAAAGTGTGAGATAGCTATTACTGATGCATATGATTTTGGAGAATGGAGAGTATTTTTGTATAAATAAAGATAACAAGGAAAAAAATAGATTGGATATATAATTGTATCCTGTGTCAAATAATAATAACTAGGATATATGGCCCACTTTCAATTAATCTCACTTTAAAGAAACTTTATTATTAAAACTTTCTAATATTATATATAATCATAATATACATATATAATACAAAATTCTATTGCAAATAATAGTTATTTATTTAGAGAAGTTTGGAAAAAGGTATATAAAAGTTAATTTTAATTTGTGTATTAAATGGATTATTTTATTTTATTTTCATGTAAGATCAAGATTCCGGTTTAGCCATTGGTATGTAAATAGTTATACCCAACCCAAAAACTCCTTCAATCTAATTATATTTTTATTTTATTTTTTTAGGTTGGGTTGAGTCATTAGATTCAATTGAGTTTTATTTATAATACCCACTTAGAATTAGATTAAGTAAATAATTCATAAATTCAAAAATGAAGAATTATGACCTAATTAATAAATATCCCTATAAAAAAATTATCAAATAAAAACTAATTTTTAGAGACCAAAATAATTAGTTACAATAGTAACTAAATTAGAGACCATTTTAGAAACTTAAAAAAAAAAGTTTTTAAATTAGTTTTTATTATTGTTAAATAATTTTTAAATTGGAATCTAATTAGCCACCAAGGTTTTAACTACCAATTATTTAGATTATAAATTTGTTAGAAAAAACATTGGTTGCTAATTAGATACCAATTTAGAAACCAAAAAATTATTTAGTCATTAAAATGATATCTAATTTAGTCACTATAACAACTAATTATTTTTTATTTCTAAAATTAATTTCTATTTTATGATTTTCTTGTAGTAGTGTATATAACAAAAAATATCATCTGTCTAATAGTTTATCCTAAAAAATATTTTTATATTATATAATTATTAAGAAACGTTGAAAATATTTTTTTTAGATTTTCATTTTAATAAATGATTACTTTTTTTAAAAATTAGGGAAATTGCAATTACGTTTTCTTAAAATTAAATAACACTCACTTACCCTCTAATTTTAAAATAAACATTTACTTGTCTTATATTTATAATAAAGTGATATTTACACTCTTTCTAATTTTAAATAAATATTCAACTTCTTTATAATTTTTTAATAAATGTCACTCACCTTTCTTTATTTTTAATAAAATGACACTCTATTTCCTTATTGTATTTAAAAATATTATATTAAGTAAAACTTAAATAAAAAAGTTTCAAAAATTAAATTAAAACTTTAAAGTATAAATATTAAAAAAATCTTATATACAGAAAATTTTTAAAATATGTAAATAAAATAAGAAACCAGCGTCATTTTATGAAAAATATACATGAGTATGTTTAGTAATGTGTATTTAAGAAAGATAGGGGTTTATCAGTTTATTAAATACAAGGAGTTTATATTACTTTTTTTCTAAAGTGGGAAAAGGACTAGGGTAAGAATATTGTTTATGGAGGAAAATAAGTTATGTTATGAGAAAGTCACTTTTTGTATTTATGTAGAAGAATTGGAATATTTTTTATTTATTTTGAAATATAGAAATCTCACTTATAAAAAAGAAATAATGAATCTTTCTATATTATTTTGTATCATTTTTTTTCATAACATTACATTGTAATATTAGTTACTATAACATGAGAGCATCCAAACATAATGGGTTAGAGATCCCATCGACTATAGATTAGAGTCTTTCATTGTATATAAGTGGGTGCAAATCTCTATATCATGAGTTTTTATTAATGCAATGTTTTATATATTTTTTATAAAAAGAAAACTAATATTAATGCAGAAACAAAAACACTAAAGAAATTACCATTGGGGGAAATATATATATATATGAAAAAAAAATTGAACGAAGTTATTAAAATTGTTAAAACAACACACTAAATTTATGTGAATGAAAAAATTGATAGAGATTGTTTGGTTCAAACAAAGGAATAAAGAGAGAAAGCAAAGAGCTTTTTGTAACTTTATTAGTTATTGGTGCTCACTTTTCTTGTTGTATCAATCTAAAGATTTCGCTTTCATCAATTTCTATATTCTTTAATATTACACTATTTTTAAGATTCCAAATATATTATATTATTGTTATCTTAATTCTTTTTCATTGTTTAAATCTAACAAAGAGAAGTGATTTAGATTATAGTTATGAAAGATAATGTAACTATTTTTTTTAATTGACAAATAAAAATAATAAATTAGATTATTTTAGAATAGTTTAATTCTATTATAAAAACTATTGTTTCAGTAGCAAAAAACAAGACAAAAAAAAACATATGAACTTACTGAACACTCTGAGAAAAACCAAACACAACCGTATAAGGTGATACACAAAACAAAAAGAACATTTAAACCCCTATATATTTTGAGACTATATATTTATGGGTGATTTGATGGCGGGTAACTTCATAAATCCAACAAATTCTTATTACGACGGACTCTAAATGACTAATATTATATTAAGAATTAGATTTTAAGTTTAACTCAACCTTACAAAACTCGTTCATAAAGTGATATTTACACTAACTTATATACCATAAAATATCATTATCTCTAGTAAATTTCAAATCTACAGCATCAACTTCTATATCTAAAGTCAATATGTCATCCTAACTTTCCCACCATTGCCTTTTTCATATTATGTTGTTATACAATCTAAAAAAACCTATGTTTAAAAAGTATCACACTCTTCCATCTATTCTCCCAAAATCTAATCCGATCTACAAACTATATTTCCATAACTGATAGGATACATAAAAATTATATTTCGTAGGTAAAGTAAAAGTAAATAATATCACTCAACCTTTAAATCATTACTCATTTCCTCACACAATCATAAATATGTAGGTTTTTTTTCTCAAGGTGTTCTCTCTTTTCTAAGCATTCACTATTTATATATATAATTTACTTGAACATCATTAGTGTTTGGAAGTAATTACTCAATGAAAACTAATAGAACTTACACTTCTGAAATATTTGCACAATTGAAACTTCTAAATGCTTCTCACCCCTGATATTTCAACCAAGCAAAATTCAATAAACAATTATATATTTCAATTCTTTACAAAAATTTCCATTGAAATCTTGAAATTTCTTTTCACTAGTATTTTCTTAAAATTATCTCCAAATTAACATAAAACATCCTACTTGCTTATCTTAATACTTATCCTTTTGCCAACCGAATTTTTATTATTTCAAAATTCTTCTGAAACATTATTTTGACAAGTAGTAACTACTAGTAAGGAAAAGACTTTTGAAACAAATAATTCAAAAGTCACTTTTATAAAAAAAAATTAAATGATTATTTTAAAAATTATGAATTTATATAGTTAGAAATTGTGGGGTCAGAAAGAAAAAGCCTAGTAGTTTCGCAGGTCCAATTAAGGCCTCTGGCACATCCATTTCTTTTCCATGTAGATTCGAGTCTTAACTCGGAAGTTTGTTTGTTCCTTCACACCTTTGAGAACATTAGAAGATAGAACTACTTTCTCCTAATCAAGCTAAAAGCATCTTTAATACAAAAGTATTATAAGACTTTTTATAAAATTTAATTTAAACTTAAGTGAATTTTACTTCGTCACATAATGTTTCAGACATTAAAAAAGAAATTCTCAAACAACAAACACCCTGCCCCTCACGTCCTTCTGCATTATTTCTTTGAAAATGCCCTTCTCTTAGTAGGCCAAGTCCACATTGACTTAGTCCCACGTGGCTGCGAACAACCAATATTTTGCCTATCTGTTCATATTCATATTCATTTTATTATTATCATTATTATTTTTCACATTCAATGCAAGATCATGGCTTGAAAAATAAATAAAATAAACGATCCTCTTTTTCACATTATAAACCGGTTTAAGAAGTCAACTGGTTTATGGATTAGGGACATTTCTCCTTCATGTAATACCTTCATAGTAATTGAGTGAGAGAGAAAGATCATAACTTATGTGAGTTGTATGATGAGGTCAAGTTTTTTTGTTTTTAAAAAATTAATTTTGCTTTGTGGGTCAAATGTGGGAAAATAGTGTTTGCCAAAAACAAGGACAAAGTGTAGTGATAGAGAAAGCTTCAACTTTAGTTGGCCGAAGCCTGAACTAGGCGTGCCAAAATTTAGAATTGACTACACAAGTTGAAGTGCGAGACAGTTGTCAGATTCAAACCCAAGAGTACAATTAGTGAAAAATGTTTAACCCCATCCTTTTGCAAAAAGTTCTCAATATCTTGTGATAACACACAAAAATCAATTTTAGTGTATAAAATTCAATTATGTGGTGAACTATGTAGAATGCTTATGGATTCGGCAAATCCATACACATATCATAGCCTAAAGAGTAAAGTAAAGAAAGGAAAAATAACCTTTATCTTTTGACAACTAGGTCCATGATTAAGGAGTGAAAAAACAAAGGGGAAAGGAAAAAGGAGTTGGATCATGAATGGCGTGAGTATGCAAGGTGTCATCATCATCATCCTCATCTTCAACCCAACATTTCCATAACTCCAATAATCATCTCCGACCAAAGCTTACCTCCGAGAATAAAATGAATGATGTTGTGCACATGGACAGTTTGTTCCGCTGAATTTGGAATAACTCAGACCAATAAGAACAATATTAATTAATCATAATCATTCTGCTGTGTGCCACACTTCGGATGGGGAAAACATACGTGAATTGAACCAAAAACAATGCTTACAAAGAATGAGACAAAAACATATGAACATTAAACAAATGAAGTAATTAAGGGTGCCTTTCTTTCCCAATGGTGTGTTGGGCAGCAAGAACAATCTTTCTCTGGACTCCCCTTCGGTGATAATTTCTGGAGAAAGAATAAACCCGACAGAGAGACTTCTAACTACATAGTACCCACTTCTATGCCTATTTACAGTAAGAATCTCAATTCTCAACTGAAATTTGAAATTTGAAAGCTTTCTTTCAAAATACAACTCCATCATCCAAATCAATTTTCCAAAACTCAGGTTCTCGTGCTACTTCGTCTCCTACTGAAGAGCGAAGTTGAAAGGCTGCGACTTCTAGTTAAAGCCCCAATTCTGCCAAACCAATTCCGGAACATTCTGCCAAATCCACCACGACTTTCCCTAACTCTCGCGCTTCCAACCGACAGAGAAATTCTTCTAGAACCTTCGCTCGAATTTCCACCACTCTCCATCTCCGTGTACACCACCGGCAAGTGGCTCTCGCCAGCGAACCTACCCACGGCGAATCCGCCGCCGGGCAGCCTCCATATGGTCAACCCCACCGCTTCCTCCTCGATCTGCCCGGCAACTCTGCTCTCCGACGGCGCTTGCTCCGACGGTAACTCGTGGCGGCACACCGGGCACGAGTTTCGCATCGAGAGCCACGGGAGAATGCAATCGGAGTGGTAGAGGTGCTTGCACGGCATCTCACGCGCCAGCGCGCCCAGCTCGAAGGGCTCTTTGCACACGGCGCAGTGCGTCTCTGTCACGACCTGAGACTCAGTGATTTGCACCGTCGGCATTGACTCTATCGCCGCCTTTGACGCCGGCGGATTCTCCGCCCTCCCGAAGCCGTTGATCTCGATCTGCGAAACCTGCTCCAGCAACCGATCGAACCCCGATCCGAGCAAAAACTCCGACATCGTCGAGGGCAGTGGCCGGAGCCCCGCGCCGTCGTCGCCGTCGTAGTATAACTCAAAACTGCTCTCCTCGTCCTCCCCCGGCCCCCGGAGCACGATGACCGGGTTGAACGGCGAGTGACTCCCAGCGTTGCGGCGGCGGCGGCGGAACCCCTGCCTTCTAGACGCACCGTCAGCGATGAGGGAGACTGCCGGCGAGTGGCCGGCCTGGACCTTCTCGACGAACCCGCCCTGGCAGCGCGGGCAAACGACGTCGTGGTGCTCCTGGATGTGAACAAAGCGCGTGCAGCTGTAGCACCAATACGACGTGGCGTCGGAGCTCATGTTTTTGCGGTGCTGACGAGGGAAAAGTTGAGAGAGGAAATTAACTTCGAATTACCAATTGAGCGCGTTGCTTATCACCTCCTTTTAAAGACTCACACCAACGCGTCTCTTCTCATGCCCAACACTACCTGTGCTGGAAAATTCACCCTAATTTCTATTTTCTCTTTTTCTTATTTCATTCTTTTACTTCATTTTTAATTTCAATAAACTATAAACAAATTAATAAATCTTACTCCTCGTATTTCAACTTGGAACAGAATTATTTAAAAATAATTAAAATAAATATATTAATTCATTATTGAAGTGGGCGTCAGAGCTGACAAGACCGTGAGGGGCACCAACCTAAGCCACTCACTCACGGAAACATAATTCTCGATCCTTTTATCACATGCTAAATATTTTATTTTATTTTATTTTATTCTTTTACATATATATACTATATTATATGGAGTATTTGTTTTTATTTAATATTATCTCTGAGATTTTAAAAAACATTTAGAAGAGAAGCCGAATTTGATTTTGGATTTTGGATTTAGGTTTTGAAAATAGTGAATGTGAAATGATTAGTTAGGTGATTACTTTACACCAAACAAACTCATCAACTTCATTTCCATAATTCACCTTCGTTCATGCACACATTCTCTCGCTAACAATCAAATTATTTTTCTTAACATGCCAATCACAACAATAATAATCATAATATATACTAATACACTATCAATTTTCTCAACTACAATCATATATAATCATTTTTACTTTTTTAAATACATATAATGATTTTTATACTTTAACGTTTACATTTCTCATTTACTTTGATACTTTTCTCAACTATTTTACTCTTAATTTGATGTTATGAAGCGTTTTCGGTTGCGTTTAGTATCAAAATTCTTCACCGTTTCAAATAAAAGTCAACGACACATGTGGACTAAGTAAAAACGACGCAAAATTAATAACGAATAATGAAAATTCTAATATTTACTAATAATAAACTGAACGAGATTGTTTTAAATAATAATGATATTATTATTATTATTATTATTTAGATTTGAATTTTTTGAAGTAATTCAAAATTTTAGAACAAATCAATATGATTAACTCTGTCTCTTATTGATCTTAATATTAATTTCCAGAGGGAACTTACACGTGTTGAGTAAATCATTGACCACTTCAAGCAAGGTTTTATTCTAGATCATTGTGTACAAGGGCGATTATAATATAATAATGCATTTTTTAAAATATAATTAACATTAATTAATGTACAAAGGTTATTATTATATTAAGATATAAATTAATTTTTGATTCTCTTTTAATCAGCGGACTAAACCTGTGGACTGGAATATTAAATAGCCACTTTCTTAGATTCTCATTTCACTATTTTCAGCAATCCAATGGTCTTCTATATATTTTTTTAAGGGGACTAATTCAGCTTAAACATTTTATTATCATATTCTGTAATCATGGAATTTGTTGTAGATAATTTGAAAAACAAAATTATCATTTATTTATACTTTTAATTTAAGTCAATGTCATTGTTACGTATCAATATATATTTTAAATTAAAAAGTAGTTGTTTTTTGCCACTTTCTAAATTTCTGATATATTAATTTTACATATTCATAGAATGCGTAAAACCATTAATGGTTTAGCCACATGTTCATTGCATCCGCAATAACTAATCTCACCAAACATGATAAAACAAAACAACCTAATATTTTGATCTCATGAGATGAAACCTATGAATATATAGCAATATAACCCCTCGGTCTATTCTGTATCACTGCAGCCACACCTCACCAATTTAAATATCATAATAAATTTCAATTTAAACTTTACTATTTATTATAATCTTTTAATGTGTCACATAAAATGTTATCTTTTCTACTTTTGTGTATTTAAATTTGAAGTTCACAAGTTATTATTATTTTTCGGTTACGTTAATTTTTTTCTTTAATTTATTGAGTGGAAAACTAATCTAGTACAATAATGACTCTTAACAAAGTTTTTGATATCACCATCTATATAACACACATTACAAATGCAATATCACAGATATATATAACTAATATATACAACATAGAAATATAAATTTATATATTATATAATTATGAATTATATAAATTCATCATGTATAATAAGTATATTTTAATTTTTTTAATAAAAAAATGTTTTTTTACTGATTCAAAATGATTTGTTTTTTAATTTTATAATTATAATAAAAATTTATAAATAAGTTTAAGTTTTTAGAAAATTAATGTATTTCTTTTTTTAAAATTGCGTTAGATTCATGTTAGAATTGTCAGAAATTCAATAAATATTTTTTGAATTGAACACCTCACATATACATATCCTATGAATATCGTACGAGTGTCGGTATCCGATACGGACACGCTATTTAAGAAGAGTGTCAGAACTAAATCACAACAACATGTGTAAAGTTATGTAAAAAGTTTTCAACTACTATTATTATTATTATATGCAATATATGTTTTGATTATATTCTTCATATTATTTTTAACCTAACTTTTTTATTGTTATAAAAAATACATATTTTTTTTTATAAATAATAATGATCACTTTTATGTTGTTTAGGGTACAATAAGTTTAAGGTTAAGATGAATATGGGACATCTTCATAAACAAAAGTAAAAATTCACTGAAGAACATTATAAATAAATAATTATCCTTAGATATAATCACTGTAACTATTACTAGTCTACCTATATTTGATTCAAATTTACATTAAATGAAATGAAGAAAAGATTTAAGTCTATTTCATAATTTTATGCTACAAACATTTAACAACATTTAACTGATAATTTTAAAATCTCTCCCGGTCCCTGTCCCTCACTTTGTTTTATGTGAGATAATTTATTTTTAAACCAGTAATTAGTCATATTTTTTAATAATAGTAAATTAAACTGTTGTTTAGTGTTTTTTAAGTTGTGTTAATCTGGGATAAAAAATTTCATGATATTAATTAAATCAGTCGAATGACATCAAGATATTCATTCCATTGGTTTATTATATAAATCAAATTAAGATTTTTTTTAATACATTTTCAATGTTAAAAAAATTAATATTTAAGTTAATTGTAAACGAGTCTTTGAAGGATTAAATTAGTTGTTTGCTCTAAAAAATTTAAATCATTAGAGTATAATTTATTGAAACAAATGTACATAGTATGTTCTCAATATTATAATAACTGCTATATATATAATAATTTATTAAAAGTGAATTGAATACTTCATTACGTCTCTAGCTTTTGCAATATAGTCATATTTTATTTTTGCTCTCTGTAGTTTTCTTTCTTCTTACTTTTGGATCTTTCTTCTTACTTTTGGATCTTGTAATTTTATTTTATTTTGATCCTGTTATTTTGTTTAAGTTTTTCTAAAATATTTATGTTGAGTTAGCTCGATTAAAAGTTAACCTTAATAACTATAAACAATACATTAAAAATAAAAAGGTATAAAACAATTTATAGTAACAATATAGTAAAACATAGTTTGTAAAACAATGTTACAACCAATTTTAAAAGCTTTTATAAAAAACAAAATTGTCCTATCTTTTTAAAAAAATAATTGAATATATATTGACAAATCTTATAAAAGCATGTTAACATACATTCTTTGTTTTTATAAAGAATATACAGTGACAAACTACACCTTATATAAAAGTTTTATATTTCTAACCAAACCTTTTTTTAATTTATTATTTGTCATGTAATAATAGAATTAGGATATGGCATCACTTGCTTTCAAAACTTTAATGATTTTTTATCTAGAAAAGAATGATAAACAAGAAAATGTTTTGATGGTGTCTACTATGCAACTTTCTCAGTTGGAAAAACACCTTTTGTGTTTCAAAGCCCAAATCAATTGGTCCCTGTTACAGAAACAACTTATGCAATTTCTTCCTCAACCTCCATATTTTCTTCCTACACCTCCATAAGTCTTTTAATTCCAAAATACCCTTCGGCAAAAGGTGCAGATTTTTATTTTTTTCAAAACATTATATCCCCACCCTCCATTAAAGAAAAGCTCAAAGTTCCCCATTGTACATGTTATAATTTGGCAGAAGGTAAATTTCTACATGCTCGTTTCATAAAATAAATAAATAAAATAGTATCCACTACTTATCCTCATCAAATTAAATTATAATAAAAGTCAATAATGAACAAAGAGGACAAATGAAAGGCCAATCCAATCCAACACTTCCTCAAAAGGCATGTTGCAATGAATTTCTTTAACTAATCCCGACAACAACGTAAATTACTCTATCCGCAGTCAAAACATGTTTGTTTTGGAACTGAAAATCACAGTGTGAAGACTTAAAAAGGTGAAAGTGAATGCAATGAAAGATGACCTGAAATGGTTTTCACTGTGTGGTGTTTGGTATCTTATCCTAATCATCCTTCTCTTCTTCAACAAACTTTTGCCCAAATCCTCTTGGTCCAGCTCTGGCTCTTCCCACCACTTTCTTTTTCTTCTTCTTCCCCTTCTTACTCGCTTCTTCTTTCTCAAACTTCTCTTTTTCTCTCTTTTGCAGGAAATCCACCACTGCTAAGTAAATTACCTGCAATGCAACACAACACACAATACACTCTTTCAGATTTCAGAACATAACTACCTCACTTCAAACAAATTAGGGTCTTTTTTTGTTCTACAGAAATTTTACTTACCCCAATGGTGATGGCGGATAGGCCAAGGAAAGCCAAAAAGAAAAGAGCGGAGACGACTGTGGCCACCCCTTTATCGGTGGTTGGGTACAACTTCTCCACAGCATCCGCCGCGGTTTCTGCCGTAGAGATAACATCTTCGGCTGCGGCAGGAGGAGGGAGAATAATGGGTCGGAGTGGGTTGTGGAAAAGGATGGATTTTTTGAATGGGGTTGTGATGGGGGAGGTGGATGAGAGAGATGGAAGAGTGGTTGTTCTGAGAGGGAGATATGAGTGCAGAGAAGAAGAAGAAGAAGAAGAAGAAGAAGAGAGGAAAGTAGCAGTGTGTGGGGAAGATGAGATTAAGGAAAATGCAAAACCAGTGGCCATTGCTGCAATCCTCACCACAGCCTCAGCTTACAATCACTTTTCTTTATCATACGTGGCACCACTTTCTCAATATTGCTCCAACAACTTCTCCAACGCCATTTTGGATCTTCTAATACTACTCTCTCTGCTTTCTCTCATATAAGCTTGGTTTGTTATGGGCCCATTAACTTATACTTGTCTTTTTTTGTTGGGATTTTCTTTCTGCACCCCTACATTCTCTAAAATACCGAAATTATCCTTTCATAATTTTATGTGATTCTGGAATAGGGGTTTCATAAGAAAAAATATTTTCATTCCGTAAGCAAAGAGTGTTTCCAAAATAGAAAATCTAGAAGACAAAAATCATTCCACAATATGTTTCAAATTTTTGAATGAAAATACATTATATTTCAAATTATACAATTTAAAATATATTTTATTTAGAATTATAAAACTCAAAATACATAGTATTTCGAATTTTAGAATCTGAAATACGATTTTTTTTCTACTTAGACGATGAAGGTAAAAGGCTGATACAAAGACAACGTTAGATGTGGAAGGTGCTGTGACAATGACAACGCTGGAGGTGGAAGTTGGAAAGGCGGTGGAAGTTGGAGGTGCGGTGTTCAATGAAAAAGAGGATAAAATTATAATTCCACTTCTTTTATGGAGTTACGTGAAGAAATCGCTTGTAGCAGGTTATACCCAAGTTTAGGCCCAAAATATGAAAGCCCATCTATAAATGTAACAACCTGTAAAAGTTTTGGGCAAATGTTTCCTGCACCAACACTTTTGAACCTGCACCCAACATAATTTTAAAAATTCCAAAAATATTATTTATTTCGGAAATAAAAATCTGGAATTGAAAATAATACATTCTGAAAAAATAGATTCAGAAGAGAATTTTGTGTGCTAATATAAAAATCCAGAAAAAAAAATCAAAATCACATTCCGGAAAAATTTATACAGAAGAGATTATTGTGTTCCGAAAAAGAGGTTTAGAATGTAACTTTATCTGTTCCTATTTCTTTTAAGGGTATTATCGTGTTGAGTGCAGTGATTGCAGTGATATGGTGCAGGAAGCAATTGCCAAAGTTTTGTTTATTATTCACAAAATAAAATATATTAGAATTTTGTTTAGTAAGTTTAATATCCACTCAAGAATCAGTTTTTGTATATAACATAAGAAATAAATTTCCCTATAAAATTAAATGCTCGAGTAAGTTATTAAGAAATATTTCAAATTCCAATTTATAAAGGGTGATAACATGTTCTTATATTTTTATTTTTTACGTCACAAATTTTTCATATTTATTTTTCCATATAATTATGTATTTTTATTCATTATATAATATGCCTTGTAGATTTTTATATCAAATTAATCTAATAGTTTGTCTTTGATTAGTTGCCTACTTGATATTTTTAATTATTTTTTATTAGTCCTTACATTTCTTCAATCAATTTTAAATATAATGGGATATTTACAAATTATTGTTAAAAATACTGATATGTGGTGTGGATTAAATGCATATCGTTGGATTTTATTTTTAAAGACGGTTAATTCATAAGGGCACAGGCATATGTAAATGTATTATATTCGTTTTCAAAACGAACACAAGAACATATTGTAGATGATTGATGAATTTTACAAAATAATTTGAATTGTTAATTGTTGATATTTTTAACTTTTAAATGGATCTTGTTTGATGTATCACCCATGCATAAAAATAGGTTGAATAATAAGTAATTTAAAGGCCAAAATGAGATCATAAAATTATTTTAAATTTATTATTTTTCATCTAAAATTTATTTTCTAAACAAATTAAGAATGAGGATTTAATTTTGATTTTATGTTGTGGGTGGTTAAGGAAGTTAAAAGAAGTTTGAATCAAAAGTTTGGGGCATTGGGTGATAAGGGAGTGATGTTGGTGTTGAAAAGGTTGATTTGAAGAATCCTATGAATGAGAGTCAAAGGGATGAGAGAACAAAGCTTTGGAGATAAGATGCATGGAATGACAACAACTCTCCCTCTCACTGCGAACACCTTTCTTTGTTTTGCCAACACTCACCTTTCTCTCAGATCTCTTCCATCAACTTTTTGCATACCCACTTCTAAAATTAGCTATGCAAATCGTTTTCACCGTTCACAGTGGAAGCACCAGAAGAAAGAAAGATGGGGCAAAAGAATCATGGTGGTGAGAGCAAGGCGTGGCGAGTCTCCGTACGAAGTTTTGGGTGTGTCTCCATCTGCAACTGCCCACGAAATCAAAAGGGCGTATCGGAAACTAGCTCTTAAGTATCATCCTGATGTCAATAAAGAGGTGATTATTTTGTTTAACCCTGATTAGTGTTGTTGTTCTCTCAATAGGGGTGGATTTGAAAATTAGTTTTGAAAATGTTAAGGTAAATAAGCAGGTCAGAGATCAAGAGATTTGACAATTGTTGGTTTGTTATTCTGTTTAGTATCGAAAGTTAACTGCAAAAGTAGATATTTTCCCCCATATTATCTGTGATAAAGAAACATAGACATTGCTTGTAATTTGGGGAAGCTTTTGACAATTAGGGTTTTTACCTTCATCAGGATGTTAATCGATTTGAATTTTTTCTAATGTTTAGCTTCTGGGGTGGGGGATCCTCGTTCCAAGCTGAATTCTTCACTTTGGATAGATTTAGGTTCTGTGTTTTTTATATGATTCATGTGGAGGGGACCCAAGAAGGCACGGATTCAATCCATGAAGAAGATGAACAGTACCATAACAAACAAGGTTATTTATGAGAAGCCCAATTGGATGGAAGATTATGTAATTAATGAGGATAAGCGTAAGGATAAAATGGGTAGCAAATAAGGAGCACTGATGTATGCAAATTTGTCTTTTTTTCTTTATTGTTGGTTAGGCACAACAAACTATATATATATATTAGATCCCTGTTACAGAGGGAAATCAAGGAATGAAAGATTTTATCTTTCTCTTCTGATTTTCTCCTCTTGCTATTTCGATAGGCTATGATAGAGAGTTGGGACGAAAAGGAATTACCTCTCTTTTGTGTATTAATAATTAACCCCTGGAAGATTGGAGTCTTTAGTGCTTACTTATGTATGTTAGAGTTTTTTTTTTTTTCACAGGAGAAGGCACAGGAGAAATTTATGAGGATAAAACATGCATACAATACATTGCTAAATTCCAGTTCTCGCAAAAGATATGATTCTGGAAGTCGAGGTTATGATTTTTCTCAAGGAAGCCAAACTAGGAATGCACAACCTGAAGAAGAATTTTATGGACTAGGTAAAGATTGATGATCAAATCAATCTTGTTTGAATATCTATCTAGAAGACTTTACTTTTGAATACGTTCTTCATGTTTATTAATATTACTGCTTTTGCACATCTGCAATCTTTTTCCTTTTTATGAAAATAGCAGAAAGGAGATAATCTCAAGTTGAATGATACGGTTTCAATACCATATCAAAGGATTGTAGATTTAGGATTAGATAAGAGTGAAAAGGAAAATGACAGCTCTAAGTACCAAAGTGAAATGTGTTACTGGTAGTAGTTAATGTTGTGAATGATGCATTAATCTGACCCTCCTATTTATATTATTAATTACATTGATTAGTGATCACTAATACTACCCGAGCAAGAACCATAAGACTAAGTGCCTAAACAAATCCAAAAAGAAGTTATAAGATCATTTAAGTACGTCTTAACTATTCTATAAGAATGACAAGTGGCTTAGTGCTTTTGGCTCATAAAGAGTTCTGACTTAGAAACTGCTCAACTGAAAGATATCGGGAAAGTTAGTAGTCATTAGACCATTGTTAAATTTTCTGCAGTTAAATATTGCCAGGATGCATATTGGATCATGGTTGATTATGTTCTCGTTTTCTAGAGTGTATTTACTTTAACGAAGGTACTATTGAGATTTTTTTTTTTTCTGGTTATACAAGATGTATGCTAGTTAAAACTTTAAGCACACAGCGCTCTATGTTTTCTTTTCATTCTTGCACACTCTTCTCATACTAATTTTCCCCTTTAATTGTCTGAGATAATTTTTCAAAACACTCATCAAAACTCTAATGCTGATTTTCCCTCTAAAACTGTCTTGCGATAATGGTCTCCTTTTGGTCTCATTTTTGGAAATGTGCCAAGTGTGGTCCTTGTGTTATATACAAAATTGTCTCTTTTTGGTCCATTGTTTATGGAAATGGAAACCACACCTTACACATTTCCATAAATGAGGAGTCAACAGAAAGCAAATTCTTGTAGGTATTAAAAAGACTTTTAAACAAATATAGTACTCATTTTTTATGTGCTTTTTGTCCTGTCATTTTATCAAGTTAATTACTTTTTGGTTTAATCTTCTTATAGTCCTACATACTAATGATGCAGGTAATTTTTTGAGGGATGTTCAAATAACAATAGGTAGATATATACTCTCTGGTAGACATCATGGATCATGTTGACCCTAAGTTTAGCCTGTATTCATTACAAGTTCTCCAGGGCATTGATTGCCCCATATAAATCTATCAACAAGGGAAAAGGGATGTATGTCTACAGTATATTGCAACATAATTTTGTAATTTCCTTCTCTTTAGTGTTTGAGACCTGTCCCATTTTGTTTTTACAGAGGACTTCTTTAAGGATCTTCAAGAAGAATTCAGGAATTGGGAAGCAAACGCTGCTTCACAAGGAAAGCCAAAGAGTCTATGGGAGGAATTGGCGGTGAGACTTCCTATTTACATCTTCATCTGTTTATTTTTTAATTATAATGTGCGTACATGAGCCATGGGAACAAGGCCTAAATGGGGATCATAAAATTTTAAATTTTTCCTTTCAGGAAATAGGAGAAGAATTTGTTGAGTTCCTTGAGAAAGAACTCAATATTACAGATAAAAATGATTACAAGACACCTTATGGAGGAAATGCCTCCAACTTTTCTGGGAGGGAGACACCAAGCAATAGTAGTAATTCAAGTGAAGCCAGCAAGGGAAACAAAAGTGTTGAGGATAACCTCGATGAAATAGAAGCCACTCTGAATCAGTTGAAAAAAGAATTAGGCTTGTAGCATAATGGATTAGGTTCCTCCATTTGGTTGAAGAACAGAAGCCAAAATTCATTGCCTCTCATTCTTGGCACAAGACAAGGGCTTTATTATGTAAAGCCATATCTCTGGTGGCCATTGGGAACTTCAAACACCAGATTGACTGTGTAACACCAGGGCCTCCACTGTTTTAATGGTATTCTTGCTGAGCATATGTTGTTCGCCATTGTTTATTTATTTCTCTCTAGTTTCATTGTTAGTTGGGTGGGTAGAGGAAACATAACAACACCAAAAGATCAATCATGGATGTACTTTGTATAGGTGAAACCGAGAGAAATGTAAAGGGATTATTAAATAAATTTGGTTTGTAAACTAAAATATTTTGACGGAGCACGACGAACATGCAACATTGACAAACTATTTGGATATTTAAAAACAATAACATTTACCAACCCAGAGAAAAGTGAAGGATTCTGGATTCTCGTTAGCTTCATTTCTTTTTCTATATATATAGCAAGCATTCTGATGCTAATAATTCGTAATAGGTTTATAAACCGTGATCTTACTGGTTTGAACTAAATAAACAACCAATTTATCCTACTGATATATTTCCATATTGATGTGAAGAACAGACCAGATTAGACTTTTGGGTTTAATGTACAGACGTATTAGATAAGAAGTGAAACTATTACAAAGAGTTGGAATAAGACCAGTTTTAAGATTTCATGTTAAATAGTTCGGGCACTCGTGGAAAAGATTTGTAAACAGCCCAATGAAGAAGATTGGTACCACTAGAAATTGACGAAAAAAACATATAAAGAAAATTATTAAGAATGATTAAAAGTCATAAGGTTTTTATAACAAATCATACTCCATTTGTTTATGGACAGAACATTGTTTGAAAATAATAAAACTATTCATGCATCTATCCTGCTTCAACTAAAATTTAAATATAATACAAATAAAAAATCAACATTTTTTTGTAAACTGGGATTAAAAGTTAAAACCACAAGAAAAACCCTCAAATATAACTTGCCAATCATATTTAACAGAGATAATATTTATTTAAGAGAATATAAGGATCCATTTTTTTCTCACGGACTGTGCATTGATGACTAGCCGCAAAAATAAAATCCAACCCATAACAGATATCACCATGGTAATAATTTGACAGAACCCTCTACCAATTTTACGGAAAACAAACAAAAACACCAAGTCTACTGGTCTAGTACACGTAACTTCTGAGTATCTATAACCTCCAAACCCCACCACTACTAACCAAAGGAAGAAAGCCGGCTGTGCAATATACTAATGTCACTAATTTGCACCTCAGAACCTCTCTCCGAAACGGAAAAATAATGCACCAGTTCCTGAGTTGTGATCAACAGCATATTCTGCTCTCACTAGACCAAGTTTCACACCAAGACCATAAGATGACCCATGACCAAGTCGCCTATAAACTTCTGTAGGATTCCCTTTCACACCCTTTGAACTCCCCAGATCGTTGCCGTGTTCTGCAAATGCATACACATGCGTACTTTTAATAGGGATCCGTAACTCTGCTGCAAGCTGCAGAAATAAACAAATCAGATGGTTAAACATAATCTCCAAGTACTGGATAGTATATAGATTATTAACAAAACTAAAATCAACATTGATAATCATAAATTGCGTTCATTCTTCTCGTTCCTACCTCGAGGATGTTTCTAGCCGCTCCAATCTCACCCATGTTGTATCCCCTTACAGAATAGGGACCCCCGAGAGTAAAGGCATCATAGCTGGGGAGATCACCAACACAACCACCATAATGGCCATGGAGGACAAGAACTGGTGGTGGTGGTTTACCAGCCCCTTCCTCCACAGACATCAACTGGACAAATCGTGTCACAGTTAGCTGGTGACGATTAAAAAACGGGAATTGACTGCCAATGCCAAGGCCTTGATCAACCTGCAGTTTGCATATGTTTAACAATGCATTATCAGAAAACAGCCATAACATATTCAAAATCCAGAAATTCAGAAAGCACCAATCTTGTCCTTAAAGGTACATCAAGTTTCGCGGGCTTGCACTAGAAGGTTTGGCTGAACATGTGTTATGGATGGACTCAATGGCATTGATTTATCCACAAATCCAACACCAAACTATGGGGATAAGGCTTGGTTGTTGGTAAAAAAAATGTTTTCAAGAAAAAAAAGCCCCCTAATAACCATAGCCTCGATATGATCCTCTAACATGTTAGCATAGATTAGCTATACTTAAGAAAAACTTGGAACATCCTTAACCCATCTGTTCTTTCACTCGTTCCTAGCAAGACAAGTTTACCCAATGGTCAATGAAAAACAGCACTACCAGACACATAATAAATTAAGTCAACAATCAAAAAAATATAAATACATAAAAACAAAAAGAGGTACAAAGAAGAGCAACTAAAAAAAGTCATTTCATTTGCACCCATGATACGTAGATTCGTTTCCATGAATGTGTCAGTGTAGTGTGGTGTTTCCAAGGCCAAAGGGAATAATTTACAGAGGCCAAATCATACTTACACAATAGAAAATATGTAATCTAAAATGTTTTGAAACACATTTACACACACTATGGCACCTACATAAAATTATACGCTCCGCCATCCTTTTCCCCACCAAGAGTCAAGCTTAATCTTGGCAAAAACAAAATGCCAAGAGCATATTCACACACATATATAAATGGGAAGGGGTCAACTAATTTAATAACTTTTTATTGGATAATTTTATCTCAAGTCTACAATTGGATAGAAAAAAATAAATCATACAAAAAAATATTACATTAATTTAAAGTTATTTAATACTCCACTGATATACCTTAATTTGACACAATATATACTTTTAAAACCAAAAAAACAAGATCCACCTGAGCCCTCAATACTTAAAATTGTCTAATTTTGACAATTTGACAGACACCCAAGGTAATATACAGTTATAATTTAATGGTTGGATCAATATAAATCACGTTTTCTATAAAGTAAGAAAAATAACTGTTAGTTTCCGAAAATTACAAAACTGATAGGACGCTGTGATGTATGCGCATAATTACAAAGGCACTGAGTGTAGAGAGTCACCTGGAACATATTTCTGTCTCCAACAACAGTTCCATTAACAAAACGTGTGTTATCGCGTGTGATATTTGCCTGTAAAAATGCCATGCGATCAATGCCAGTACCACTGAGAGTTGTTGGAGGTCCATCAGCACTAATTCCTCCACTAGGTAATACTCTTTGACCATTTGAACATATATGACTACTTTCATCTCTTGTTGTTATCTCTTCCATTACAAGTCCATACGTGAATTTACTCTGACGTGTGAAATTCTGCAAGGCACACAACAAAATATAATTAATTAAAAATTACCACTGGCCCAAATGGCCAACCCAAAGTGCATATAATTAAAAAGAACCAGTGAAATTACCTCTGTGATATTAGCTTTAACTCCAGTACGATCAACCCAAATTGGGGGCACTTCATCCACACCAGGTCCCCCGGTGAACACAGGACTCAGCTTTCGGCTATTGAAGCAGCTTACACGGAGAGTGCGGTTACGTGAATAGTACACACCATCCAAATATGGATGCACATACTCTAGCTTAAATGCAAGATCATCCTGAAGCAGAATAAATGGAGCATATTGTGATACTAATGCCAACATCACTAAGACAAGTATTGGCAGAATCCAATTAAGAAACTCATAGGACTGCCTCAAGGATACCTACCTGAGGATTCAAGAAGTTGCTAGTTGTTATAGAACCATTAACAGATCTATTCAGTCCTTGCAGATTCCGATGTTCAAAACTAACAGTACCACCTGGCTGAAGCGAAGCCTACACAAATTTGAATAGAAAATAAACAAAATTAATTGGACACAAATAGTTCATCAGTTGTTAAAGAGAATTGATATTTTTTGACAGAAATAAATACCAGGGTGGGATGCCCTCCTCGTCCTGGGACAATACTCCACTCAGTACTGACTTCAGCTGACTTCTGTTCTAACTCCTTTAGCTTAATTTCAACAATTATACCTCCTTCATTTTTCTCATCAGGCCTTGGATTCACCTCAATATTTGAAAACAAAGCAAGGGAGTTCACATTTCTTAAAGCTTGCTTCCCTGCTTCAATGTTGAAAGTGAAACCTTGGCGTAGCTGTTAATCCAACGCAAAAACATCCATCAAGTTAGCAACACAAACCAAGAACAGATAAAACAACACAAAACCAAATAGAAAGAATAATCTCAGAAAACACTGGTAATCACATAACACAGTAACTACTAGAATTTGGGTTTAAAACTCAATCTCACAAAGTAAGGGCCCATCCCACTTATATACTTTAATTTAGTTATATGGCTAGTCAGCGTGAAATTTCCAACACCCCCTTCAAGTTGAGGATTAACAGCTTGATAGGCCCACCAACAATAGCTAGGATAGATTTTATATACCATCTTAGAATTTGGGTTTAGGTCTATTTCAATCTCACAAAACCTGTTTTTAAGGTGAAGATTGTATCCTACCTATACACTTTAAATTGGTATATAATTAGTTGAAGTGAAATCTCCAACACTATATATCCTATACAAGAAAATAATCGTGTAAAGTAGCTCCTGATCACACTAAACACATCAATCGCAAAGATAACAGACATTCATGACCTACCCTAATTAACCAGAAAACCCCAATACAACACAAGATACTTGTACCCTACAATATATACCTGCCGAGGAAGCTCTCTTTGTATCACTGGCACTTGAGTGTTCCCTTCAACAACATTGCCAAGCTTATCCTGGAACTGAATATCCAATTTGGTGATATCCCCTTCAACAACCTCACAAACAACTTCCTTGGTGTTAAGATTCCCAAAATTAACCACCTGAGCACAGGCATAACCTTCATCATGGTACCATTTTTGCACTCGGTCCCTGATCCTTTGCAGCAACCTAGCACTGACCATGCCTTGTCTCTTGAGCATGTCAAGAATCTCATCGTGCACATACCTCGGCAAGAGGCACGGCCTCGCCCTATCGATTCTCCTCTTGTATTCCCTCTCCTGACTCAAATAGTACTCCAACCTCTCCTTATCAGTCATATCCGAATCCATCTCAACAGGCTTTGTCTGCTGCATCAACCCCACATTTATGCAGCGAAACCCATCCGCAGACTGCCACGTACTCTCGCTGAACGAAATGGTAACCCCAATTGACCCATCAGGGTTGGTTTTACCCTCCAAATCAACCTTCTCAAACATGCCGGAAGTTGCGAGAGTCTCTAACTCCTTCTGAAGCTGCGCCTTCGTGTAAACCCCACCAGGCCTCAGCGAAACCATCTCGAAGAACGAATCCTCGGAGCCCACTCTAACTTTCCTGTTCCGATCGAAGAACATGATCTCGGAAACCTTGTACTTCTTGAACCCACTCATTTTGTTCAACTGGACAACGATGTTGGCGGGCAAGCCGTGCGAATCCCACTCCTGAGACTGGGATTCGTCGGCAATGGCAGCGAACATTCTAGAAAGAAACCCTCCGTTGTCTCCGCCGCCGCCTCCATTTCCGCCGAACCATCCTCCATCTCCACCTGCTCCGCCGCCACCGCTGTTACCTCCACCGGCAAGGGGGTTAGAGAGGAAGGGGGTGAGAGGGGTGCAGTGGAGGAGAATGGAGGCTGCGGAGGAGATGGCGATGGCTTTGAAAAGCGGCGGAGGAGGCGCAGTGGGATTTGAATCGTTGGGTTTGGAAGGTGAAAGGTTGCATTTGACGGAAGAAGATCGAGAGGGTTTGTTGCGGCGTGAGGGTAATATGGCGGTGCTGAGTTTGTTAGAAGCCGCGAAGGACGACATTGTTGAGTTTAAGGTGGCAGATTGGATAAGAGAGAGAAAAGGAGTGAGGAAGAAGGGTTTTTGATGGGTTTGGTTTTTTATGTTTTCTTTTCCCTTCCTTTACTACTATCTACCTTCTACCTCTCTCACCACCATTCTACAATTACAAAAATATTATTTTTTTATAAAAAAAGATAATATATTTTAAAATACTTATAAATCACACCACTTTTTATATTTCAAAAACTGATAAAAGAACTATCAATAGATTTAAATTCCATCAACTAATAATATAGTTTTTATGTCACAACCAACCAATTATGGTTATTATGTCACAACAATTTCAGCAGAATGATTCAATATTGCAGACCCTTATGAATCTGTTTATTCAATATTCAATCTTTATTTGAAATTTTTATTTGTTTTACCTAAGGGTAAGATTCTGAATTTATCAATTTGATTTGAGAGTTAAGGTGTTGTTTTCACCAACAATTTTTGTGATGCTGGCCTGGTCAACTTCCTATATCAGGTAAGTGATAATTTGAGGTTTAGAAGTAAGAATTGGTGTGCAAGAACCGTGGAACCAATCGTTTTACCATGTTTAATTCTGTGTTGGCCATTGAAGAAGAAATATAAAAGCATGGTCATTCAAAAAGCTGAGGCAAATTGCAAAATCCAAAGGAAAATAGGAAGAGAAAATGCCTGAACGTCCCTACAAACATATTGATATTGCAAGAAGTCCTACCAGCGTGGCTAGCGTGGAACATGTCCTCCGAGGTAATCTTCAATCTGTTCTCAACACTCAACAATGTATCATGGCTTTAGACACAGCTCAATTATGTCACATGAGCTAGTTTCTAACAAAAGGGTCCATGAAACAACATGCATTTGAGTGTTGATGTTGGATGCTTTCGCATGTCATAAACTCTATCAAATGCTTGTTATTTTTCTCCTTTCTTTCTTTCTATGTTGTTTGATTTCAGTGGAAGGATTTGCTTCCAAAATCATATTCTAAGTTCCCGTGATTCCAGGTGCAGGAGGGGATTCTGCTAGGTTCTCACCAACCTACTCTTCCAACTGCTCTTCCCCTTCCTCTCCGTGGAAGCAACAGGATGCAGAAGAAGACCATGGCCTCTATCAGAAGAGATCAGTTCTCACCAAAGTGAAGCAAAAAGCCAGGAAATTCTGCAACAGCCTCAGCAAGAGAAGAATGGAGGACGAGAATGTCACACCCCCTTGGGGTGCTAGGTTAGAAGATGACGAGGAGGAAGAAGAAGAAGACCCTGAATACCTTGGAGCTCCTAGTAATTAATACACATCATTCAACAAATTATTATATTGTTTCAGATTAAATGGCCCTCTCTTATACTTATATGATATATGCAATCATAAATTCGTTGAAAAGTGTTAATAAGATCGATCATATAATAATTTCTCTTCAACCCTTTGTTCATTATTCTTTTTCACTAGGACTTGATCTTTCTTCTTTACATTTTCATCCTTATTTGGTGTTATAACTCGTGTGAACTTTACATTTTCAGTGTATGAATCAGAGCTGGCACCTGAGGCATACAAAGAAAATGCAAGGCAACATCCAAGAGCAAATCCAGTAATCTCTGAGAAGCATGTTTTGCACAACAATATCAGACTAGGAATGCAGCAAGATCGAGAAAAATCACGTGCTTCTATCAATCCCAACCTCAAGTCAATGACTCAACTCGATTCAACAATAGCAACTACAAGAACATCCTCTCCAAACAAGGCCTCCGAAACCTTAGCTGACAAACTGATACCTGTCTATGCTGGAGGGTCGCTTGCAGCCAATTCTGTATCCTCCAAAATTCAATCTGCAGTTTCCAAACATCCCCTTACAGCCAACACCATGCCCTCCCAAAATGCATCTGCTTCATCATCTCGGCTGCTAAATTCACCTTCCTTATCTGCTTCACAGAGTAGGAAGAACACAACCCAAAACGGTGCTTCAATGGATAATTATTTGATGAACAAGTCTGAATATGAGGAGGATGCCAAAACTATGTCTCCAAAGCAAGATTTATCATCTTCATCTGCTTCACTGGGTGGAAAGTACGCACAAAAGGGTGTTTCACTCAGAAATAATTCGATGAACAGATATGAACAAGGGAATGAAACCAGAACTATGACTCCCTTGCAAAAATCCTCATCCTTTTCAGCTGCTTCAATGAGTGGGAAAAACACATCCCAAAAGGGTGCTTCAACCAAAGATTATTCACTGAGCAGGTTTGAGAGAATGGATAATGAAAGAACTGCGTCTCAACTTCAGGGTCCAAGCAGAAGTTCTAGTAATGCAGGCATGATGGACAAGGTGAGAGGAGCTGTAAATTCATTGCTGGGGAATGAGGAGCCATCACAAACTCAACAAGGTAAAACACCATCATTACATTACCTGTGCACCATTCTGCTACATATCATATCTGTGATGTCTTTGTACATTTTGCAGGTGATGAGGATGAAAACCGTGGGAGAATTCTACAGGCAAATTAAAATCCTCCAAGGATGTCCTTCATCATACAACTTTGTATATCACTACATGTTTTCTTTCTTGCCATTTCTTGTATGTATATATAATAATAACTAGAATGGAAATCTCATTTCCAATGTTTTGTAAAATTGAATAAACCATGTACCATTTATCCACACAAATGTATTTAGTGTGCACCCTGTACTTTGGCTAATTTATATATAAGGATTCATCACCAAAAACAGTGTACTCTCATTGGTTCATTTTATGGCCTAGTGTTTGATGCTATATATGATTTGTAATACAATGTTTTTGTACCAGTAATATATTTCTTTCTATCAGTAGCTCTAAAGAATAGAAGAGAAGAGAAGAAAATCACTCAATAAATTTAGTCCACATTTTGCTACTAAGTTAAAAGAAAAATCTTGTTCCAGTATAAAATGAAATTATAAAAATATTTTTTTCTATATCATCAATTTAGAGATTGTATAGTGAAACAAATGGTGAAGTTAAACAAATTGTGAAGTTAAACAAATTGTCAATATATCATTGCATGCAAATAGGATAAGTTGAGTGAGTTGGTTGGTTTATTATACCATCTTTTAAACCAGAAAAATTTATTGTTTCAAATAAATGACCTCTTTATATTTTTTTAAAACATCTCACTTTAAGTGTTAACCAATTAACGTTGGTATATGCCTTAATTGGTTAAATGAGCTAATAACTTCTTACCTTTTTTTAATGCAATACTATTTCTAATTATTCATCTCAATTGATGGAAACTTTATCAAAAGGTTTCAAAATCTACAGGTGTCATTTTTTATTCGATTAAATTCATGATTTTAATAAATTTTAACTAATAATAAAAATAGTTAAAAGTTATCGTCATGAATTATTATTTAAATGCCACACAAGAATTACAAAGGCAAGAAAAAATTATGAAACTTGACGTATCAACTAGACTAACATCTCAAGTAACAACAATCATATGTCAGTACATGAAAAAAGTACTAATAAAAAAAAGGAAATACAAAAAAATATGGGGGACTAGATCAAAACTCATATATTAATAAAAATGATACATAAGTAATTTACACCTATTAATAAAGAACTCTAAGAAAGGACTAGATGGAAGCCTATTATATACTAATGAAAATACTCTCTATGAACAAAGCCTAAGTTAGCGAGTTTATCAACACATGCACGAAAAATGTGAGAAACCCTAAACATGATTTTCCCATAGTAGTTAGGACAAGTTTTTCACTTATTACAAAACATTCAAGGAACATTAGTCATATCAGTAAATGCAACACAAACCAAGGCAAAATCACATTCAAACCATAAATTAGTAAAACTCATCTTTTGAGCTTGTTCAATAGCACGTATAACTTCATAAAACTCAACAACCAAAGCAATATGAACATCGAGAAATGCATAGAAATCATCAATAAATTTTCCTATACTCCCACGGAAAATACCACCATAAGTAGCAAAACCAGGAGAACCCTCTAACAGCACCATTAGTGTTTATTTTAACTCAACCTCGAGAAGGAAACTCCCATCGAACATGAAGAGGAGATAGAATTTTACCACTACGAGTATTAATACAAAAAAACTTAAGCACGTTGAATCAAACTTATCATTTCGCATAGAACTTTTAGACAAATTACCTATTAGACAAGTGAGATCTTTAATGACCAAACATCAATTCCTGCTTAATCATGATATGCTCAAAAGAATGAGACATATGTTGTAATGGCAAGGGAATACTCCAATCACTACCAGTTCAGAATTGAGAAACTATATATGAGATTCTAAAACCCTAAACCCTAAACCATCATGTACCCCTGCAATGATTGATAAAGAAGGAGTGGAACACCATTTATCATTCCAAAAATTAATAAAAGTACCTATACCAACAATAAAAGAAGTATGTTCAAGAATAGTGTCATAAAACTGTTTATTCCAGACTAAATAGAGAAGGATCTATAAATCATTATAAACTGGTACTCTAATTTAAGAACTTTAGCTTTCAAGAGAAGAGACCAAGACTTATTACTATAAGCAAAATTTTAAGTAAGCTTAAGAAGATAAGCATTATTTTCATGATGGAGATTAATAATTGTTGGACATTCGACATCGACTAAAGATGAAAACATTTCATTGTATACTAGATATGAAAAACCTCACCTCATTATAATCACCGTATTAACCAACTGGATTCGACCTATTATACTAAGATAACTTTCTCAAACAAATGTTTATATAGTCTTTCATATCTAGTATTTCATTTCTAAGCATCATATGAATCCCAATTTACATGCAAATGAAATAAATTTAATCTCTTAACAAATATATACTAACAAAAAAATCGTTAAATAAAAATAAATTTTAAAAATAATAAATAATTAGTCATTATATTAATCAAATTATATATTATTTTGAATACTAAAAAAATTATTAATACTTAAAATATTTTATATTATTAATAAATAGTCTCTAAATTGATATTTAATTAGTTACTAAAGTTTTAACTATTAGTAATTATAGCTAATTAGATACCAATTTAGAAACTATTTATTAATAATAAAAACTATTTAAATATTAATAAATTTTTTATTTTTTATATAATTTAAATAATATTTTTTTCAAAAATATATTGAAAAATGTATATATTGATATATTTAGTCTTTAAGACAACTAAATTTGATTAGTTACATAGTTGAAAATGTTTACATATGTATATGAAGAATTGCTGTAATGTTTCTATTCATGGATCGTGTTTCCCAATATTCTTCTCCTCCTTATCTTGCGGAGGAAAACATTGAACAATAAACTAAAAAACAAAAATTTGAATGTAGGAATAAAGGGACATGGCTCCTACAAAAGCTACAAACCACCCAAAACTAGTATCATTTTGTTGCAGAGTTGTTTTTCAGGCTAAGGAAGGAAAGTCAAGTCCACCACCCTCTCTGTCTTATCTTCTTCCCCTTCATTCCTTTTAAATCTCTGCAACTGCATCACCAAAAACTTGCATGACACCAATTCATTCACCTTGTTAACATTATTAATTCTTGTCTTGAGCAAAGAGGGAATCAACGTATAGAGCTTTATATATACTTGTTCCTGGTTGCAACTTGAGACAAATCATCAGAAAGGTTACTATACATTGATGGAAATGGAATACAAAGCTAGCTTGATGAAGAGGAGAAGAGGTGGAGGGTGCAGTACGAGGTTGCAGATGCATGCACCTGCATCTCTTGACATTGATAAGGTTCTCTGTGATCGTCCCTCTAACCCTTTTGGGGAGGTTTCAAAGGCCATACCACTGTTATCTCCACTCACATTTTCCCATCAGCCCATTTATGAAGATATCACTATTCATGAAAGAACATCACAGAATATTGAGAATAGTAATGGCAGTGGCATGAATGAGGACAGAACTCCAAGCACTGGTTGGGAGCATCCAGCTATGGCTTCCTTTCCCCAGGCTTCATCATCATCTTTCTGCAGTTTCTTCCAAAAGAAATGTGTTTGTGTGAACCGTGCCTAGTGAATTATATATTCACCCCACTCTCTTATTTTCTGTTTCTAACTAGCTGTGATGAGGGAAGGTATAGCTCCTGCACTTCCCTGTGCTTTGCTTTTAGGGAACTGATTACTGTTTTATTTTGCATCATCATGGGGTTCAACTATAGATTATGCATTCTTTCAATTCAAAATGTTATGAACTGCAAAAACGTGATGTTATAGTGTTAAGTTTGGTAAGAAGTTTTTTCTTATTCTGTAGCCATTGTTCTTCTTCTGTAATCTGTTGGGGTGAAAGAAAAACCAAAACTACATCAATATATATTTTCATGAGGCCTTTTCCATATCTTCCTCTATCACATTACTATTATAATTCCAATCTCTCTTGTGATATAAATTACTGTGCGTGATTCATGTAAAAATTGTTTTGTTCTTCTTACTCAGTGATTATTTTTTGTCTTGTTACACATTCTTATTATTATTGTTGCAAAAACACTTGAATAACTCTGTTCATGTTGTCATATAAACATTAAAGACTTTGGCATGCTTCAATACCAGATAAAGAACAAAATACAGAAAGTTTAGAGATTACAAACTTAAAAATATTATTGGGACTCAAAGCACAATACTAAGGTTGTTTTGACATGGAGGAGTGAAAACAAGGATCGGAAAAATGAAAGGGAAATAATAGAAAGAAAACGAAAGATATAGTTAATTGGATTAAAGAAAAAATAAAAGCTAAAAAATGTGAAAAAGGTCTAGGAAAATTTGTGAGTAATTTGTTTGATTTAATAAATTTTAAAAAGTTATAATTAATATATTTATAAAATAATCAAATTGCATTTGTTTTTATAAAGTAATTTTAATTAAATATTAAATTATAATTTTATTATTATAATTATTTTATTACTTTATTTATTTATTTATTTTTATTATTTCATTATATTATATCATAAAATTAATTATATTACGTTATATAATTTGGATTATGCTTACATTATACATAACCAGCATATTATGCAATGATGTTTACATTTGGAACAGAGCAATAAAAATAAGAATAAAAATGAGAATAAAAATGTAAATTATATTCCTCTACTTTCAACTTGTTTCTTTTTACAATCACTTTTTGTTATAAATCAGCAAAAACAAACATTTACCATCCCTGTCTTTATGTCTACTGGGAGGAATGCAATCTCAAAAACAAGCATAACATATAGAAAATTATTTACATAGTATTTTTGTTCTTCTAAAGTATGTTTGATTGTACAATTTGATTGACTACACAAAAAAACTATCTCCCTTTCTTTAATAACATATGAACTCACTTAATTTATTAGGTTTTTAAATTAAAATAATTTCTTAAATGTCAATTTCTTTTAATCATAACTAGTTAATCTTGTTTCAGTCAATAAAAATATGGTTGTTTGGAAGAGGAGCGAAATAAAAAAGAAATAAATGAAATAGACTAGTAGAGATCGGAAATAAATAAAATAAAATAAAATTATTTGGATGTTAGAAATTGGAAGTGGAGAAAATTTTCTATACAGATGAATGAAAAAATAAGCAAAATGATTTATTTTAATAGAAAATTGTATTTCAATTAGGGTTAAAAAGGCATTCTTGAGTGAACTAACATTGTTGAGTGGAACCTTGGTAAATTTCACCCCATAAAAAGTTTAACAGAAAATCTATTTACTAGGCTTTATCAGCAAATCAATAAAAATTATTGCAGTTATTAATAAGAAATAGATTGGTGAAACAATACAGAAATATACTTTCAGAAGGTCGAACTTGCCCCAATGATCAAATAATGGCAATAAGCCTGAGAAAACCAGAAGCACACAATAGGGTTCTTCTCCTTTTCAACTCAAAAGCTAGCCAACAATGTACGATCACAAGCACACAACATCCTTACACAAAGAAAACCAGTTACACTAAAATTGGTCTTTAATCCAGAAGAACAGCATATACATGACAACGTTTTAGAAAACAATTTTATGAACCTTAAAATATCAAGGTTAGATTTTCCTTTCTTCTACCGTCTAAAGTTTCAGATGTCTATTTCGCGAACTTGAGTCCTGCAGCCTAAACATTAGCACCCCGAATTTAGTGTTCAAAAGCTAAGCCTGAGAGAACCAACAAGCCAAAATTAATTGTCATTATCATACAACGGATTCTTAAATTAACCAAAGCGCCCAAGTATACAGAACTGAAGGAACCACATACTACAAATGGTGGGCTCAAGGAGATGCCCGAGTCTCTAATATCAGGTAAAGGCCAAAAATTGCTCATTCTCTATGTACAGGAGGCCAAACATGAAAACAACAGTCTCGAAAGGGTAAAAGGATTTTTCTCTTCCTGAAGGTTTCACTTGATTATAATCAAAGAAAGATCATGAAACACTCAATGACACTTCCGAATCATGCTTCAAGAAAGCACCATCTCCAACAAAATCAGAATTCAAACTCTCCTGTCGCCTGCAGAGATGCATGAGTTTGATAAATTAAATTGGAAAAATAAAAATAACATTACTTGTTCTGCTTCGACAGTGACAAACCTTGTTGAAGAGAATGTCCTTATTATTTATGTGCATGATACCATCCTTTAATGTGCATTTCCACCTGCTCTTGGTACGAGACACCTAAATGTTTAGCAAGATAGATCAGATTAGAGACAACAATTATCCAACCCTGAACCACACTACCTGCATCATATTACAATCCCTTGACTTCTAGTTCACAGAGTGTAGGGAAGTTGTTACCTTATCAAACTGAGCCAAAACAAGATGATGTGTATTTTGATCATCTCCTTGTTCTATGTCATCCAAATCATCATCATCTTCTTCATTTAGTGGAGGTTCATCATCATCATCGTCATCATTTCCCACTTCATTCTGAGCCACCAGAGCAGGGGTGCTAGCTGGCACTTCTAATAATAAATAAATGAAAAAGAATCAGCAACTGTGAAGGATAACAAATAAGCCGTAGAAATCTTTAAAATATATAGTTAATGCATTCACATTATGGAATTACCAGGAGGAGCTGGTGTATTAGAAATGTTGTAGTCTTCACTGAACACTTCTCCATAGTTGTATATCTGCCACAGGATGAAATAAACCAAGATAATAGAAGACAAGACACGGTGGGGAAAGTGTCAAATGAAGCATAATGCAATTAAAAACACTAAAAAAATAATAACTGCGGAGTTAAGTGGTATTTTACAGTCCAATTCTCCTCTCTTTTTTGCTAAATATTAGTCCATCCAATCAATTAGAGTTTTCAAGAACCAAAAGTAGCATTAAGCTTGGATATAAAAGCTAGGCAAATTAATCCCAATTACTAAATGAGCAACGAATTCATGTTCCAAATTATATACATGTTAGTATATTACAACATCCATCTTGAATTCAAATTGCAACCACTTAAGAATTAAAATATAATAATCCCTTAAATTACTTTTAAAGTTATATGGAATTACAGCTTCACTCATTCTGTTATATCAATGTTAAATAAGGGAAGAAGTAGCTCACAAACAGAGACCCGTATAAATGGGAGTACTCAAAACTCTGATTTTTCTCACTACACATATCTTCAATGTTCCATTTCTTTCACAGTTTTGCAACAAAAGAATAACTAAGATTATGAATAAGAACTCATTAAATACAAATAAAGTGACAATAACCTTGAATGTGGTTATTAATTGCAAAGTTAGAAACCCAGAGTGTCTATCTACCATGAACTAAAAGGAGGGGGGGTATGTGTTTTTCCTAAAATTATAAGGGACAGAAGGAAATCAGAAAAGTAAATAAAGTAAATGCATGTATGGGTGTGGAGGGAAAGAAGAAATGTATTTTGTTTGTTACAAAAGATCATGAAAGCAGGAGACAAATATCACTACTCACATTTGGAGTAGAAAGCGCATCATCCTCATAAGGAATTGGTCCATCAAGTTGAGGAATTCTAGAAGTCAACCTCTCCAAATCTGCTGGCACTTTCGCTTTGGAAATTGTGTGATGTGAATTAATGGAGATGTCTCCCCCATTTACCTGAAAGATGGATCTCCAAGGGTTCAGTAACTGAATATTTTTTCCCATCAACCAAGCAAGTCAAAGAATTAATTGACACATATAGCATGCACGCTTGTGCACTGCAAAAACCAACACAAAAATATATTTTCAGTCCAAAAGTGGAGTGGGCAAGAAGCTAGCAATTTAAAATTCTAGATAATGCTATCTGAAGAAAATGTCCATACAGCAGATCATTGTGCTGTGATAGCAACCTATTATTACTTTCATGTTGAAAGTTGAGATGACAGTAAAACAATTCTGAAAAATAAAAATTTGAGACAACTATTTTTATCAGATTTCTAAAGTTTGTAAACGCTAGAATATTGTCAAGCAGCTCCCATGTGGACCCGTGGTAACTAAATTCACTCAACCTACAATATCACACATTTACATGGAAATCAGAATATATCTTCTTGAAGAGCTGAATAATCGGCTCTTCACAATGAAATGCCGCAAAAACTATAAAACTACATGGAAGACTGAAAATAAGATATCAAATTTCCAAGAAAAAACACTATCTCGTGAATAGATTACTATGAAAGAGAGAGAAAATTCCCCAGGGGAAAAAACACTATCTCGCAGCAAGAAAGAGAGAGAAAATACGTGTACCATTATGCTATGATCTTTATAGACTGTTACTATGAAAATTTATTTTACAAGCCAGAGTGATATAGGATGGAAGAAAATCAATTATAACTTTAGACTGATCTTACTCTAGTACTTGTACAATAGTCCAATGCACAAGAAAGATTCACGCAGGATATTGAAATAAAGAAGACACAAATAATGAGAGTTCCTAAAAATAAAAAGCAGGGAGAAAAATACAGCATCATTGTGGAAAATCAATCCTAAGGTAGAAATGTACAGAACAAAAAGGAACGTTATTTTAAGGATTTGACCCAGTGTTAACCCATTCATACAGCTGACCCCAAAAATGAGTGTGTTACTTTTTCTTTTATTTTGGGGTAGCTCTGGGATTAGGGCCTTCATAGTTTTGATGTAGTTGAATCATTATTCAATTATGTTCATGGTAAAAACTGCCATAATACAGAAATGTGTTTGAAAAAACATCCCTGCATAATCTTCATTTTTTTCAAAATTGACAGATGCAATGCAGGTAGCTACACAGCAAAGGTTGCCCCCTCCCTCCTTAATCCCTCATTCTTGTCCCGACCAATTGGTAACCCCGTTTGAGAAAAGCAGAGGAAAGGAAAGTACTGCCAAACAGCACAGTACACTTTCTAGGGATTGGAAAGACATGTGCCAAAACCAACAAACAAATTATAAAACTAGTATATCCTTGCTCCAATTCAGTAAAAAAATTGGCATCATTTACAACAGAAAAAAATATGATAAAGATAAGAAATTAGACCAGTAACATCATTACAGCACCACATACAAACGATGAACAAACATCTGATATGATATATATGATTATGAACAATATGTAAACAATGATACCTCAATTTCAAAAACTCCAAGTGCAGCATCCCCAGCCCCATCTTGCTGAGGTATATATCCACCAGAATTATATTGAGAAGTCAAATCATTGCGTTTTCTCTTTCCTGATGACATAGTGAAGAAGTCCTGGATTTTTTTAAAGCATCAAAATCTAAACGTGATGGAAATAAGTGCAGGTTTGACATTCTAGACAAGAAAACCTATAATGTGTTTTGCAACAACAGTAACATAATCTGCAGACTTTACAAAATAACTCAACCATGATGAGCACTCTTCAAATCTTGACAACAGAGAAAGCATTATTTTATCAAACCTAACTGGCTTACTTACCTGTGTCAGAGGTTGATTAGAAGTTCCTCGGTCTGCCTCATCCCGCCCTTCCACATAAGCTACAGTTATACACACCATTATTACTGCAAAGCCATTTGACTAAACACTTTATCCTGAATTTAATGACACTCACCAACATTGACATCAAGTGGGGGCCTGGGGTTCATCCAAGGAGAAGGAGGTTGCTGTAGAAGTTCATAAAGACAATATTAATGTACATCTTAAAAAAGTCCATGAAAATAATTTAAACAGAATAGTTTAGTCATTTAAGAAATTTAAAATGGTTATAAATAGCACACTATAGCAGTGAAGAGCAACTCTGGGCAACTACAAAGTTTGAATAGTAGTTACTAGTGCATTTTAAATAATGGCCACAATTACCTCCAAAAGAAGCACGAATCATTTTGAATACCTATTTTTCTCTCAGAACACATCACTTTCGGTGTTTTTAAAGGGGAAAAGTTTGCATGCCCCATTAAGAATTTAAAAAAATTGTATTTTGATGTTGCTTCCCACATAATATCAATTTCGTGCAATAGCACCACAATAGCAGTGCTACATTGCATCAGAGCCACCAGCTACTTCTGTGTGGCCTGTTGCATATTAGTCTTTTTGCATTGGTTCTAACAGTTCATATTGTGGCTACTATGGGGTGAAATCACAACCATCTCAGCCAGTATTCTCCTCATGACAAAACGGTGTCATTTGATGCTATATTACTGGGACGATACCAGAATTCCATTGCATTTTCATTTAATCAGATCAGAAACCCTATCCCCACCTATCTTCCCCACTCATTCAGTGAGAGTTTAGATCTCACACTAACTAAAGATATAGCTAGCGTAGTCCTTATTAAAATTGGGTAGTTTTTAGCTTGCAAGTCATTCTTATTGGGTTGAGTTAAGCTCGAAAGCCAAAATTTTAAGATTGGATTTGCCTACATTATTAGGACATTCATATTTGCCTACATTTTAAATGTATACTCCTAAGCATAAAGGGGTGTTATAGGGCTAGAGCAGTTTTCCATACTCCAAATTCTTTTTAAGACTTGAGTAGTTCTTAACTTACAAGTCAAGCCAGTTTTTGTGGAATAAGCACAAATTACAAGCGAGGTACCCTAATCCATCTCTCCAAGAAGACCCCCCTCCCTCTATTCAGTAAGATTCTCAACATTACAAAGCATTTTCCTGCTATTTACCTGAAAGGTCACTGATGTTCCAGCCAACTACTGTATCATACAACATTGTTTATCCTTTCTTTTTACTCACCTCTCTCAAAGTTCGTAATAATAGGTCTTCCATTCCCTTTTCTGTGCTCAGTCTCTAATTTTCTAAGATCCACCATTTAATTTTTTATTTATTCTAACTGGCCATTGTTTTCTATGTAACATCCACTCTTGTTTTTTATGATGACTAGTATATGAAGTTCGAAGTCTTTTGAACATTTTTGTTTCCTTGACTTCAATTGTTGTTTACTTACGTATTGCTAAAACATGTGACTTTTTATTGTTATTTTCAGAGTTGGCCGCTGCGTATCACTGTTTGAGATTGATAACTATGGAACAAATGAAACTAGGTAATTTGACATGAGAAATTGAAAAGTACTTTTATGATATATCATGGGACCAGCTAACGAAACTAGCTTTACCATATATGGAGCAGGTCTTCCTCCTTTTCCATCAGCATTTCCTCCGTTATCATTTCCGGAAGAGGGATAGTCACTTGGCCCCGTAGGAATGTTATAAGTTGAGTTATCCCCAGTTCCAGGTAAAGGGGTTTGAATTGGCGTTTGCAAAGGCGTCTGCACATTCAAAAGTGCATATGGACAATCCAATCACTTTAACTCATTAAAGAACATTAAAAGGAGACATCACCGGTTGAACTTATAACTTGTGGATCAAACTCACAGGGGGGAAAAGCATTTCAGCAGTAGGAGTCTCATACTCCTCTGTATACGGCATGTTGAGATCATGAACCGGAGTAATAGGACCACCGGGAGTTGGCTTAGCGGCAGCGGACCTTTCTATGGGACCCAGCACAGCGCCAGCTTGCATCATCTTTGATTCCCACATCTAACCAAATTACAACCAAAAGAAAATCAACTAACATCTTTAACATCGCAACAAAAAGAAAACAAACAAAACCAAGAAAGCAATAGATAGGATCCAAACCCTAAATCAACGAGCCAGCCAAGAAAGAAAAACTTCCAAACTAAATCAATACACTTCGAAATAGACGTATAAGCATCACTAATCCGATTTATTTATCGAATATAGAAATTTAAAAGTAAATCCTGGACTCATGAAAACAGAAGATGCAGAAATTATAATTAATTACAGCTTGAAGCTCCTTGAGAACTTCCTCCCCGGGGCCTCCGTTGTTGACGAACTCATCACGGACCTTGACCATGACATCCTCGATTACATCGATGTAGACCTGGCTGGTGGTGGAAGCCGCCATTACGAACGTTAGCTTCAGTAGCGCCCTGAGTGTCTCCGATAAATTGTCCTTTCAGGAGCGATTCGAGGGAAAGTTCAGTGGAAGAGACGAAGAGGAATCATGGAAAATTGCAGGCTAGGGTTTGTAAGGAGGGTGAAGAGTAAGAGCTGAGCGCAACGGCGAAGAGAGAGAAGTGGCGACGAGAGAGAATAAAGAGAGGAATATAAATAGGTTTGCATCCGATTTTGATCACAGCCCCCACGTGTCAATATCTGCTTCCTCTTTATGTTTCCGTTACTCTGCGTTTTCAAGACAAACTGCACATACTCAACTTCTAAATCTCACCGTTAATACTAAAAAATTATTATTATTAATTTATTATCAAAAAATTTATACATGGATGAGATTTGTCCTGTTCACGGTCACCAAACTTTTCCTATTATCAAATTTCCAATTTCTTCTTACATAATGTTTACGTATTCGTGTCGGACACACGTATTCATGTCGACACTCGTAGGATATTTATTGGTAAAGTGTTCAATTCAAAAAAATATTTGTTGGATTTTTAAAATTCTAGCACGGTTCTAACACAATTTTAAAAGGTATAAATACAATAACTTTCTAAAAACTCAAATTTATTGTATAAATTTTTATTATGATTATAAAAATAAGAACAAATTCTTTTGAACC
>Ga0123342_1001372_pt1 | contig 40932 bp, 13 predicted proteins | sample Turbeawhitnodule_FD_89960 | JGI IMG/M metagenome (GOLD analysis project Ga0123342, IMG submission 89960) | Root nodule microbial communities of legume samples collected from Mexico - Turtle bean Mexico white nodule | ecosystem: Host-associated > Plants > Roots > Nodule | place: Mexico: Nepantla...
ATTTATACAACTTTCTCATAAAAAGAATCTAGAACAAGCCTTGCTAATGTACCCTATGTTGACTGCAGTTTCCATCTTGTCTCCAGTCAATACCCATAACTTGATTTTTGCCCGTGCAAGCTTTTCAATACACTCAGGAACCTGCATTTCCATGTCAAATAAGCTTTATTAACTAATCAAGAACAAAGGTATTAATATCTGATTTTTTTACTTCCATTTTTCCCTGATTCAGTGGTCTATGTCTGAAGCCAAGTTCATTTTTTGTCAGAAACTTTTATTTTTTCTCACTCGGTACACAATTGTTGTAAAGTTGTCTTCATTCAAGACACCCCTAGTCAACTCTGATTTCACATCAACTAGAAATATGGCATAAATAAAACTTAGACAAATATCACTTTACAATTTGATTTTCAGAGATTGAGTTCGACCCTTAACCCAAATTCTAAAAATAATAAACGCAAAGACTTACATAAGTAAAAGTAGTAAAAGTTTATACTTACCCCTTTTTGAAGTCTATCCTCAACTGCAGTAGCACCAAGAAGTATCAAATCTCTTTCCATCTTGTCAGCAGCTGCATCCACCAGTGCATCTCGGTCTTCTGTTACAGAAGATTTGACCTTTGAAAACTCCTTGTCCCATAACTTATATTCTTCTTCATCAAGTTCACGGTATGTGACTACAAGGGTTCTTAAACCAGCCTCGGCGTACCTTTTGATATGATCTCTGGTTTCAACCTCAAACTGTCTTCCATGCTGTGAGAGCCTTTCAAACATTACACTGAATATATGCAGGGAAATATACAATTTGACGTTACTACATGCTATTAACAACTCCATTATTCAAAAAGCATGGGATATTAATTGAAACCTGTCTGCACCCTTGCATAGGAGCAATAATTGATTTTCCTCATTCCTCACTATCACTGACATTCTTTTACGGGAACTGCTGAACTCTAACACATGTAGAAGCTGATACACTCTGCTAGTCAAAAATTAACCCAATGAACAGTAAATTAAACACAAATTTAACAAAAAAAAATGAAAATGTGCCAAAATTATAATATGATATCTAAAGACTTGTTCTAAGCTTCTTAAATCACTCTCTCTGCATGGACCAAATATATCAAACAGGTTCAAACCTATTGACAGAGTTTATCATAAATAAAGACAAAGAATACAAACTAGAAATATATACAACTCATTGGCAGTACATGAATCAAATCATTTATAAAATTTCAAGTAGAATTTTCTCTTCTTTAAGAGTTAAAGGTGATTCTTTTATTTATAGGAATTGAATATAGGTACTAGGAGGTTTTCAACAACTCACACACTACTCAACTAATTGAGTTAGACGGCCCCTGTAGTAAAGATGATTTTCTTGTAGTTAGTAAATTTTGTTTACATTTATTTTGCTTCTCTTTTTCAAGATATTGAATCTTAAGACCTTTACTATTCTCCTTTTTCCGCCAATATTCTTCCAAACATGAAAGGCTTTAATTCTTCCCCTCAATCTTTCATCCTAAAACCAGATTTAAGAGCACAGACACTTTCTGAGAGTCTTTCCCTCTACATATGATTTTGCAGAAAGGAAAATTTCCCAATAACTATAATTTGTATCATCCAAGAAATTAAAAAAATCCATAATTGAACTTTTTCTTTTATGGGTCTTATATACAAAGAAACTAGTTGAATAGATATGTGAAGATGTAAAAGGAAGGGCAAACCAAACCTTTGAAAATTCTATTATAATTTTGTTTTAGGGAGAAACCAGATAAAACTTTGTTGACAACAGAAGCTGAACTACTCTATTAAATAAGAATTATACAATCTCATCTGATTTGACAACTTTGGCCACCAACATTGTGGGGAACATATTAGAAAATGGGGCAGATATGTATAACTATAAACATGGTAAAAGGAGTTAGCCAACCTGTCAACCTTTTTTCCACTTTCATAATTCAATTCGTGCAATGATATGCTTGTTTGTTTCCTTTCAAAAAACTCGAAACCAAGCTCCCTTGCAGCTATGACAAAAGCTGCTTCATCTGGTGACTCGGCTTCATAGGAAATTTCTCCAGATTCTTTATCTTCATCTGGAATAGCTGTGTGACAAATAGCTAAAACTAGAAAGAATTTCTGTATGAAGTCTGAACATGGTTCATTAACCCATTGCCCATTCACTATGCGCTCATCTCTAAAATTAAAGCCCTTAATTGGATGCAGAGAGTCACTTGCCTCATTATTCTGGCCCAAGAAATCAGAGGATCCACCATCAACATCAGATTCCCCACCTTTTCCTCTCCTAGCAAGTGCTTTCTCTACTTCTGTCATACCACGACCATACGGAATGCCCCCTATTGAACATTTGACAAACTCCATTGAGTTACATGTCAAAGTACCAGTTTTGTCACTCAATATGGTATCAACCTGACCAAGTTCCTCATTCAAATTAGACGTGCGTGCATGAGCTGGCCTATCTGATTCTTCATAATACATTTCCTGGTCTTGGTTAATGAAAATGCTCTGCAGAACTTTCACAATTTCTATGGACACATAAAGTGATATCGGAATTAGATATCCATACAACATAATGGCAGTCAAAAAATGAAGAATAGCAGCAAGTGTTGCCCTTCTCGGATCATAGAACACCGTTGCATCGTCTGGACGAAGATACCATCTTCTATACCTTCCACCACTAATATCCTTTTTGGTCTCAATACCAAAAAAGACAGAACCAATAAAGGATATCAAAACCAAGGTACTGAAGAGGATGTATATTATCTTATCCATTTTCCTCTCAATTTTGCTTCTTTTGGACGGAGGATCGGTGGAATTCTGCATAACTTTCGTATCATGGCCAGTAAAGACAACAATGCCATAGATAAAATCAGTGTTTTTCAACTTAGAATCTCTTAACAGGATCTGCTGCAAGGAAAGAGGATATTCTTTACCATCATGTTGTAAAGTTCCAATAAATGAGTACAGATTTTCATTAGGATCCTCACATTTAACCACAGCCCTAAACTTTTGGAGAGACTTTTCATCATGAAGATGAGTTGTCACCTCCAAAGCATGCTTTAATTTCAGATTAGTTTCTCCATCAAGATTCATAGTCTCGACATAACAAACCCCATCACCGGGGCTTGATGAAAGCAAAAGAAGATCAGCAGGAAAGTATTCATCCTTGTACACTTTAATGATATCACCAACACGGAGTTTCTTCCATCTAGTCTCGGTAAATGTATAATTTCTACCATATACCTGAACCTTTCTGTTATTTGCCTCTATATCCTGAAGAAATACATGAACTTTAGCCAGGAAAACTTCTAGTCCGTGAATGATATGTAGGATATATCAATGGGGGGGAAAAACTTTCCAAAACACACAAAGATTTAAAAGAAATCAATCCAAAAGTGTGACTCAACAGAACACAAGAGTCAAGTACATCCTAAGCAAGTGACTAACAGAGAAAAAAAATATCCAAAAAAGGCCAAACAAGTTAAATAGGCATATAGCAGCAATTAATTACATGACATAATAATAGTATGGAACAGAATCATCTCGTAGATATGTCTTTTTTAAGAATTAAGAAAGATGAAAATTTTCAAAAACAAATTGATATGTACTAGATATGTTCAAAGAGAAAGGAGAGTTTTGCAATACCCCTTCCTTCCACTTTCCAGAAACAAAAGAGCATTCAAATGTACTTATATGTCAATAAAACCATAATAATTTTCTAATTTAGAGCATTGTAAGATAATGAAGCTTGTGAATCCACTCCTTGATCATCAGTAGTAACTACTAAGGGCAAAATTACTCTCTTTTTTCTATTCATTCCTAACTTTTATTAAAATCACAAAACAAATGCAAGCTTACTCATAGCAGAAAAATGCCAACTGAGTATATATATAAACAAGGACCTTTATAGAAAGTACCATCAGTGGGGGAAGGGCCATTTGGGGTTTTGATAGGCCATGATAAAAAGGTATTGCAATATAAAAAAATTGAAAGAAAAAAAAAAGGAAAAAAAAAAAACAGAAAACAGTACCTGTTTTCTCCTCCTCCAATCTTCCACAGCTTCCTTGGCCATTGTAGCTCCAATCACAACCAGCAATGGAGCAACAATACTTAGAGCAGTGAAAGGTGCCAATGGACTAAATGAAACACACGCAACAATGAGAAAGTAGATATTTGCAACCCTTCTGAACTGCTCAAACAGAGACTTGGGGATGAAATTAAAAGCTGTATACTTGGTTGTTGAAACATAATTGCCTCCATAACTCAACTGAACTGCTTCAGGGTTATCTGGATCATTGCAGTACACAACCCTGGAGTACCCCTTCTGCCCAATTTGGGAATGACCATCTCTGAAACGAGATTTCAAACAAGAAAAACTGTACAGTTTGCTAAAATGTACCCTCCTTTTGCTGCTCCCACCAGGCATTTTCCAAATGGGGTGTATAAGAGTCTTCTCTTCACACACGAAACCCAACTATTCCTCAACTTCTCCAAGGGATCAAAGAAGCCCCCATCACTAATAACCCCCTCAAGCACCCATTTTGATCCTCAATATGAACACCCTCACCTTCTATAAGCAGAATGAAAGCACCAAAGTACAAGAAATTTAAAAAAATAATAATAATGAAAATTAGGCCAACCCCTTCACCTAAAAATGGCTACACTCAATTAATATGAAAAGAACCACCCAACATGGCAAGTCAAAGATAAAAAAAAAAAACAAAAATAAAAAGAAACAAGCTTTGATCCCTTCAAACAAGAACACAAAGCCTCAACTGCACCACAGTCACAGCCAAAATGAGCTGCAAAAAATGTGCTTTTTGAAATTTGAAACCCCCTTAAGGTAAAGCTTTGGAATTCCTTCCTCTCAATGGAAGCTGCAGATGTCTCTTCCTTGCAAGTCCGACCAAATTGTTTGTGGAGAGAGAAACAAAGAGATAGAGAGAGAGAGAAAGGATCAAAAAGTAAGAGCTTGGTATGAGTAGCAGTTAACTTTGCCGCTTCTAAAAGCAAACAAATGAGAGAGACAGAGAAACATTGACAGAACCGACTACCGAGCTGGTCATTTCTTTTAGTTTAGTACTCTGCTAATATTACTGTCTTCTCTTCACTTCACTTCACTTCTTCACCTTTCAATTCTAGGAATAATGAAAACATAATAAAAATAAAAATAAGAAGCAGACCAAAAACAGAGAGAAAAAAGGGGTGAATACTGAATAAACAAAAATAATGACAATAATAGCAACAGTACAATAGTATAGTATACCCTTTGTTTGCATGAAGAAGAGTAGAACTTAGATGGGAAAGTTGGTGCAATCCACAAACACTTTTTGACGTTTTTGTTTGTTGCTTTGTAACACGTGTTGTTACATTGACAACAACAAACCCTGATACAGATAGATACTGCTTCCCTTGTCCTCTGTCTCTACACTCACTTCCTCTAGTGAACATATTTTATTGCCTTCATTTTACTTTTTCTCATTTTTTTATTATTACTATTTCAACAATTTTATCTATCATCTTTTCCAAATCTACTCAAAAAAACTTGTGCAATTTAATTTATTTGGTATTTAAGAAAAACTTGGATGGCACTTTATTATCATCCTCTCAGGTCAACAAATTCATTATTTTAATACAATATCTATATAACACGAATATTGATTAGACACAATACAGATATAAACACAAAGATATATACATATAATTTTTAAAATATAAGACATGAACATATAAATATGTATAATTTTTAAAATGTAAGATATAAATATACAAATCTATATATTATATAACTATGAAATATATAAATTAATAATAAATATTTATGTGTATAATAATAAAAATTTATGTACACAAGTATATTTTAAATTTTTTTTATTATAAAAATATTTTTCATTACAAATTTAAAAGGATTTGTTCCATGTTTTTATAATTATAATAAAAATTTATACAATAAAATTAAATTTTTAGAAAATTAATATATTTTTTTAAAATCGTGTTAAAATTAATAGAAATTCAATAAATATTTTTTAAATTAAACATCTCGTCGATGCCTAACCTACGAATATTGTATCTAATACGTATGTCAATTTAAGAGGAATATTTGAACCTCAGATACGTATGTCAATTTAAGAGACATATTTTAACCTCAGTGTGATAACCTTCTACATTTTTATATAAGTATTAAGGGTAAGATTATACATTAACCAAATCTTATAATCATAATAATTTGATTAGTCTCAATAAAAACATAATTTGTTGAAATCATAAGAATGCTCTATTTTTGTTTAGAGTAGAAGCATGTTGTTGATTCCAACAGTAAGAAAGAAGAAAAGGAGTCACATCATCCCAGGCATGAAGAAAGAAAACTGAAAATGGACATGCAAGGTGATAAGGTTTGGATATGAATAGAAAGTTCCAAAAGTTACCATGCAAGTTAAGAGCATGTGACCCTGCACAACCTCACAATTGTAGGGCATGTGCCCTTTCATCTTCTTCCATTAATGTGTTGGGAAATGGAGCTAAACCCATGTCAACCCATGTCATTTGCTGCTTCCTACTCCAAAATATATATATATATATAAAGAAAATATTATAAAACAAAGCAGAACTTTCAGAATTTATATTTTTTTTCTACGTAAATATTATACATGCAAAACTAACACAATGAATTTGAAGAGAAAACACTACGATCTGTTTACATGAAAAATGAACTGTGAATTTCTTGCTCTCCTCAAGTAAGATATGAAATATGCTGATACAAAGAAAAAATAATAGACAATTTCCTTAAATCTGCTTATAAAATTTAGTTACTATATTAACTAAAATTGAATATTATTTAAAATATATATATTTAAATTAATTTTTATTATTCATAGATAGGTTTTAAAATTGATATCTAATTAGATATCAATATTATTTTAGCTATCAATTACTTGAATTCTAGAGACTTTATATTATTTTTTCTTAATTCAAACAATTTCACCATTTTTTTTTCTTTCTATTTTTCACTCTTTAATCCAGAGAAAAGCTTACTCGGAAAATTAAAATTCTATTATGTTTTTTATTTCTTATATTAACTGTAAAAATCTTGTAATGGTCTTGCAAATTTAAAATATTTATATATATTTAGTTCATTAAATTTGAAAATTGTGATAATTTTTTAAAATTTACTCTTTAGCAACTAAAATTAATTAGTTCAATTCTTCAAATGTAGTATTTAAAAGTTAAAAATGTATTTTTTTTCAAATTTAAAGGACTAAAAAGCTTTAACAAAATGGAGAAAAAAAAATAGATTCATAAAAAGTATATGTTAACGATTTTTTAATTAGGGTAACACTTTTGGAATAAAATATTTTAAAAAAAGCATGACGTTAATAACACCTAGCTAGCAAATATTTTTGCTTTAACTTTTCTGTGGATTTTGTGGCAGAGCTTTTCCATATCATTATACTTTTCAAAAGTTTTTTTTTTCATTTTTCACGATTAATATTTATTTATTTTCATTTCTCTTTACTTTTTCAGAGGAAGTTTCTTTTTTAATTTATTATTAGTAGTTCGATTATGACATAATTATAATATAAGCTTTTTATACGATAAAGAGATAAGGAATTTCTCTCGTGGGACCCTACCCTATAACTATAGGACAACAACACAACCCTCATAAAGTTAAGTAAGCATTGCATTCATGATCATAAAGAAAAATAGTATATGGTATGAATGGGTTGTTTTATTAATGTCGTTATTGATACACAATAATTATTTGTTTTAGTGATAATTAATTTTTGTTGAAGAATTTCATTCATCATCTTTAGTAAGATGTTTTCTTTTCTGTTTTTTTTATACAAGATTATAAGTTGGATTTATCAAAAATAAATAAATAATATAAATAGCTAAAAATATGAATTTTATGACGTATTGTTTTTTTTATAAAAACGTATATGTTATGTATTATTATACAATTTAACATTTCACATAATTAATATATATATATATATATATAAAATATAAAATATTAGAGACTAAAAATTTTATGACATGTTTGATTTACGAAAAAATAATAAAATAAAATAAATGGAAAAAAAGGTAGAGGTTATTATGTAAAAATGATAAAAAAAAATGTATACAAAATAATGTAAATATTCCAAGTAAAAAATAAAATAGAGGTATTTTGTTATTTAATTATAAAACTAAATTTCGTATTCTATTTAGAGTATTTATGCGTGAAAGTTATACAATATTGTTTAACAAATTTTTTTATTAAATGACTTGGTGTGGCACATGATTAAGAGGAATTTTTTAATAAATAACATTATTTAACTAGTTCATACTAATAAAAAAACATTTTTAGGTACAAATATAGTTAAAATTTAATTTTAATGATTTTATTTTTTATAAATGTTTAACTTTACCTCAAACAACAACATTTCTACAATCAGATGAAAAAATATTTATTAAAAAAATAAAAAATATAGAAGAATTAGACCTAAATACATACTAACAAATACTAATGAAGTAATTTTTTGTTACAATTATTATACCTATATATAGAATATAGTAAGACCACAAATTTAACATAAAAATCCATTAATTAATCAATCATGTCTAGAATATTTTTACCAAACATGATTTGGATGGCTCGGATTAGTTTTATAAGAGGATGAGAGTAATGGTGTTCATTAAATTATTTTTTATAATATTGGAACATTTCTAAAATATTTTCCTTTAATTTAATTATTTTTTATCGATCAAAAAACTTATTCAAACCTTTTCTAAAAAAATATTTTTCGCTTATATATCTTGTTTTTTAAACATAATTTAAATAATTAATATAGAAGTGAACAATAATTTTTAACATTTGTGATTAAACCATGATATAAAAATCTTTTAGCACTGTGCATATATCATTTTATCACTAATTACATTATTAAAAAATTATTAAATAAAAACTAATTTTAAAAAAATTAATTATTATATTAACTAAATTAAATACTAATTTTAATTTATAAACTTAAAAAAATTATTAATATTTAAATTAATTTCTATTATTGATAAATAATTTATAGATTAACATTTAATTAGCTACTAAAAGTTTCTCTATTAATTATTTATATTTTAAAGTTAGTAGTTAAAATTTTAGTAATTAAACATATGTGTATAACTATTTATCAATTATAAAAACTAATATAAATACCAATAGTTTTTTTAGTCTCTAAAATAGTATCTAATTTAATTAATAATTTTTTATTTTTAAAATTAATTTTTATTTAATAATTTTTTTAATTTATAATTGAGAGGGATATAGTAAGTAATGGTGACATGTGGTCCTCTCCTAAAATTGAGGGCAACTTGGTAGTTGGGACCTTTGAATGGAGTTAGAAAAATCCCAAACATGGCTATCCTTTTATTCTACAAAAGTAAATGTGCTTAAGGAATTTAGATACAAATGTTATTATCATTAAGTTGATTGATGTATTTTCTAATAATATTTTTTAATTTGTGATATTGATTCTGATAATAATGACTGAAATGTGATTTATTGTCAGAGCAAAAATTATAGCATAAACTATAGGTGTAATTAGGATTACTTAAAAATATAATACTCTAACAATTATAATTTAATTGTGATTTATAAAAATGTTAAAATGAATTGAAATTTGTGAGTGAATTTGATTTATCACAAAATTTAGTTAAATTAAGTTGGAGAAAATATACTTATTTAAATATGAATGAATTAATTTGTAAATTAAACAAATTTAAATTCAGTTGAAAGACAAACAAGTTCAAACTTGTTATGTTATGTTTTATTTATAGATAACAATTTTATTTTTCATCTAATTTATTATTAACAAAAAATATTAATAAATATAAATTATCTAAATATTTTTTTTATAGAGAGAGGGGTTTTGACCTAATTCTCCATATTTGTTTGTATTTATTTTATTTTATTTTTAATAATATAGCTAAGATATAAAGTTTGATAATGATACCTAACATAATAGTTTTTATATAAATAAATAGATTAACTTGTAATTTATAAATATTTAATTTAAAATATTTATATAATATATATATATATTATTAAAATGATTTATATAGTGATGTTTTTTTATTAAAAGGTAGGTTTATATAGTATTATTCATCTTTTAAGGTCACGAGACTATTGACCCATTTGCTCAAAATGATGGATAGACAAGACATTTTGTCGTCTTTGGAGTATTAGAAATCAAAGACGATTTTTTCCATTATTAGAGATTTTGGTATTCTTTTATCTTTGGATGAGAGTACTACGAGAAAGAACATGAGTATGTTTACTAGAGTCCTAGTGGATATTAATACGATGTCCTCTCTTCGCGATTACATATTGGTTGAACATCCAGAGTATACTTTTGTAACTGTGGAATTCATAAATAATTCAATTTATAGATAACAAGCAAACAAATATAGTAGTGACGTAGCATTTATATTTATGAGGAAAAAAAAAGTAATACAAAACATTTAGATAATATTTGTGATTATAAGGGTTAAAAATATAGAATAATTGAATGTAGTTATTTCATCTCCATAGTTTATACAAACCTTTAACACATTTTTTTATTACATAAATTAATAACTTTAATTTTGATAAGAAAACAACATTATTTAAACAACCAAAACAAAACTATATATAAGCCATATTTTCCTAAAATGATTTTATATTTATTTATAATTTCCTATTAATCAAACAATTTCAAGAAAATATTTCTATTTTGCTTAAATTTGTTCTTTTCATTTTCTCTTTTCTGAATTTCTTCTTCAAACTATAAAATGGATTGGTTGAAAGCTTGGAATTTAATAAACAATAAATATGATGAAGGTACTAATGCAGTATACAATGTGGTGATAAGAGAGCCACGTGTACATATGGCCCACTTAACATGTAGGGCCACGTCAGCATAAATTAGGGTTGTAGTAAAACATGTCAAACCCTACATCGTACAAATGACCTGTCTCAGACCCTCTTTATTAATTTAATTTATTTTTCATTATTTGTGTGTCAACATTTTTATTTAATGGTAAAATCTCATTCATTATGTTAGACATCGTACAGTTACATTCAAGAATCTGTATTTAATTTTAAAAAATACGGAAAAACTTGTCAGATAAACAACAAATTATTAAAATAATATTTTTTTATAGTCTCAACTTTAAATTTTTTTTGTGTGTTTTAATAAAAAAATATTAAAATAGAATCATCATAAAAAAATTTATGTAATAAACATAATTTTAATATTGTTTAAAATATTAAAATATTTCATATTAATTTGTTGAGATAAATGTTATAATATTATATTGTAATTTACTTTAAAAATTTATTTGTTACATATAAATAATATCGATAAAAATTAATTCTAATAATTTTTTCATGTATTTAGAAGATTTAAAGTTTTTATTAAAAAAAATAATAATTTAACTTATACTAGACGAAAAACATATTTAATATTTAATGTTCATTATATCAATTTAGAAGATTAGTAAAGAAATGAAAATAATATATAGTTAAAAAAAATACATTTTTTGGTACACTTTAATGGCTGGCCATTTATTTTCTTTTTGCATAAAAATTTATGAGCATATTTATATGGTTGCTTGTTTATATTATAAAAGAGAAAGAAACAATAGAGAGGAAAATGACATTTTTTTATTACAATATGGATAGATAGAGACGTAGTATTTATCCATAATTTAATGAATAATATATATGTGGTAATAATATTGAAGAATTGTTCATTTTTAGAAGCATGAAAAGTATATATTAAATGAATATGAATGAAATTATATACAATAGAGGCTACAAAGGAACACACATTTTGATGTTTTCTATGAATCACGTTATGTAATATTCGTTTATGTGATCAAGAAGAATTTGTGTGTAGCGTGTACTCTTTGGTGTCTAAAATGTTTTGTATTCTTTGGTTATGTAGTTGGCACAAGTTATCCCTCTCTTTCTACTTATGCTAAGGGAAAGTATATATTTCCCTCTCTATCTTTTCATTTCCATGTATAAGAAGAAAATGTTTTTTTATAGGATATTTCTTGTTGTAATTATATATGTACAAGTTATACCATTATAAAAAAAAATCATTAAATAATAACTAAATTGAGAGGTAAAAAATAATTGGTCACTGTATTAACTAAATTAGATAATATTTTAGAGAAAAAAAAATTATTGGTATTTACAGTGATTTTTATTATTAATACAAATTTATAAATTGATATCTAAATTAGTTACCAAAATTTTAATTACTAGCATTTTAGATTCTAGATTACTCTGTAAAAAAATAGTAGAAACTAATTTAGAATTTAAAGTAATTAATAGTTTTGATAGTTAATAGTTAAATATCAGTTTACAAATTATTTTATATTTTTTTTTATAATAACAATTAATTTAGATATTGATAATTTTTTAATTTATAAAATAGTATTTAATTTAATTAGTATAATAACTAATTATTTTATCTTTAAAATTAATTTTTATTTAATAATTTTTTTTATAGTGTACATTAAACATTCAAACATATCCCAAGGTTGGTTGCTCAAACCATTTTATCAAATCCAATGGTTTGTCATTTTTTTCAAAACAATTTTTTGGTTATTAATGAGAATTCCACTTATTTTGATTGCTTCCTAGCTTAATTAGTATTTATTAATATTCAATTTGACCTAAGAAAATATAGAAAGAATTAAAATTATTAGAAAATTAATCATATTACTATGTTTTTGAAATAAAATATTATAATTATTCTTATTACATTTGTTAATTTGTAGGAAATATGCTGTAAAATTATAGATCTGTACTCTTACCGTACAAGAAAAAGAAAAATATGAAATAAAAATCAATTTTAGAGAAAAAAAATTAGTTGTTATAGTAACTAAATTAGAGACCATTTTAGAAACTAAAAGAAATGGTTTATAAATTAGTTTCTATTATTGTTAAATGGTTTCTAAATTGATATTTGATTAGCAACCAAGGTTTTAACTACCAATTATTTAGTTTCTAAATTTGGTAGCAAAAATTTTGGTTGCTAATTAGATACCAATTTAGAAATCATTTAACAATAATAATAGAAACTAATTTAGAAATAAAAAAAAAGTCTATAAACTGATTTCTAATTTAGTCACTATTTATTTTTTTTACTAAAAATTAGTTTTTATTTCATTATTTTCTTGTAGTGTTAATTTTCCGGTATAAAATATAAAACTTTATAAAAAAATTGACATAATAGTATATATTTATTTCTTTCACCCTTACAATGTATTTTTAATAAGAGACATAAGTATAATATTTTAAAAACTTAGGTACATGTATTAAAGTTGGACCTATGAAAAGCATTTGGCTATGGTTTGGAAGTGAATGATGGTGGACTCAATGGATCAAATGTTATGAATGAGTCTAAAGTTAGGTGGTTGGATTTTTTTGTGGAGGAGAAGCATGCACATTCTATCCTTCTTTTTCAAAATCTCATTCTACTAATTATTGCATAATATCACACACTATTAACCTTTCATACTATTATGTCCACCAAATTCTTTACTCTTCAACACACTTTTTATATTATTTTCTTAATACTATAAAAGTGTCTAAATTTGCTAATTGATAAAACTTATACTTATTTCATAGGTGGTGAGAAAAAAAATACTTATCTTTTTCTATATTGATTCTTTATGTTTAATAATACTACATGAAAATCATTAAATAAAAAATAAACTTAAAAATAAAAATAGTTAGTACTATATTAACTAAGAGACTAAAAAATTATTCTACTAACTACTAAAGTCTTAGAATATAAAGTAGTTAGTAGCTAAAATTTTGATAGTTAATAGTTAAATATCAATTTAAAAATTAATTTATATTTTTTTATTAATAATAGAAATTACTTTAGATAAATAACTGTTTAGTTTATAAATTAATCTTTGATTTAGTTAATATAGTAATTAATTATTTCAATCTCTAAAATTAGTTTTTATTTAATATTTTTCTTGTAATATTAAAATTACTTTTATTTTTAATATATATATATATATATATATATTAGAAAAAGCTATTATTTTTTTATAATATTGTTTAAAAGTTACCTTTTTATACATCTTTAAAATTATCGTTGACAAATTAAACACATCCTTAACAAAAATTACATGTATTGTATTTGATAATAATATTAATAATAATAATAATAATTAAGAAAATGTTTAAAAATTGTTTTAGATTGAGTTACACGATTTTCTTAACTGAAATGATTGTATAGTTTTTATTTGAAACTCTTATATTAAAAATGAAAATAATTTCCATTATAATTAATTATTTTTTATCTTTAAATTTAATTGTTATTTAATGATTTTCTTATAATTTACTATTTAAAAGACTTTGTGAAATCAAAAGAAGTTGTTAAGTATGTTACATCTATCCAATTATTTCTTGTCAAACAAACAGTTCCTTATCAAAGCAAAGTTGACCCTAACAAATTTTTTTTGAAAATAATGCAATTCATGGTCTAACTATCCACTTAATGAATTGAACATAAACACTATACAATAAAATTTGGATAAAGATCTTGAAGATTGAAAGCAACAGCCATAGTAATTACTTGAGAAAAAAAGAGAAAATTCTCTTGTTGAAAGCTACTATTGATCACTCCATTGATTGTGACAAAAATGCAACTAGTTTTGGACTCATTGGTTAAAATTTTCTAAACTTATAATGCACTCCACTTGTAAATGTGGAATCTTAACTCATTTTGATGCAAAAGTCTTGAGAAGTGGCTTTCAAATAGTTCCAAGCATGGAAGCTTTGTTTGGATGATGTGGAAATTGTGACAAGATTTTCGACCAAGAACAAGATTATTGGTGTGCCTTTTCATCTAAAACGTGGATCTCACGGCTTGGTTTGTAAGGGAAAGAAAAAGGGAAAAAAAGAAAAGGTTTTTTCATTATATTTATGTACTTTTGCTTTTTGAGAAAATAAAGGATTTGGAATTGTGCTTTTGGGGTTGGAGTTGCTAAAATCTTGCTTTCAACAATTGTGATTTCATGCTTTTTTTTTAGTTTCTAATCATGCAATGACTTCAAGAATTTTAGTGAATTTTTTAGATAATTTTAGTGCATTTTTGGAATTCTTATATAAGATTAGCACTGATATTTTTTTCATTAAAAAAAATTATTAAATAGAAAGTAATTTTAAAAATAAAAAATAATTAGTTGCGATTAAACTAGATACTATTTTATATATTAAAAAAATTATTAATATCTAGATTAATTTATATTATCGATAAATAGTTTTTAAATTTGTATCTAATTAGCTATAAATGTTTGAGTTAACAATTTGAAATCTGAATAATGGATAATTAAAACTTTGGTAGCTGATTAGATATAATTTAAAAATTATTTATTGATAATATAAATTATTTTAGATATTAATAACTTTTTAAATCTTTAATATCATTTAGTGTAAAACATTTAATTATTGTTTATTTTTAAAATTAGTTTTTATTTCATAATTTTGTAATAATGTTTATATAAAAATTTATTTAATGGATTAACATTTTTAATGTATATCTTTTATCAATAAATCATGTCATACTATATTGTTTGATGTGACTAAGAATTGAAAAAAAATGTTTATATTATTGAAACTTGATAATATCCTTATTCCACAATTCATTACAAACCATTAACTAAAATAAATTATTTTTTTTTTTGAGTTTTTCTTAATCTAAATTTTTGTCTCCATATAACACTTTTATAATACTTCATAATTAATTAGAAACTATATTTTGAATTATGTAATTTATAAAATAGTTATGAATTAGAATATATGATTTAGAATATCAAATAATAAAATCTGAAATATAATTTCAAATTTATTTTATATTACAAAATCTAATCTACATTACTTCAAATCGTATCATAAATATATTGTTTTGAATATAGTTTTGAATTATATAATTTATAATATAATTTAAAAAAAATTGTTCCGAAATACTAATTTCTAAACTATATTAAAATAATATACAAACTTATAAAATAATAAATCTATAATATATTTTTGAATAGATTGTTTCATAGTCTATCTGAAACACCACAGTATGAAAGGTCTTCAACGTATTTCAAGGAGTAAATTTTTTTTATTTAAATAATAGACAAAAGTATTTTAGTAATTACATTATAATAATTGGGATGAAAGAAAAAAAAACATATAGAAAAAATGAAGGAAGAAAAATGTTCTCACATTTTCTTGTTAAAGACGGGCTTTTTTGGACCGACCCATTTGCGTCCAACACTTGTTTGGTAGGTGCTGATTGCTTTATGCACCACCTTAATTTAAACCTGCACCCCATAGTTTTCAAAAATATTATTTTAATCTTAAAGTGATTTCTGGATCATCTATTTTGGAATCCTTTTGAAAATATTTTATGAAAAAAAATTCAGAATAAACTTTTCACCCAATTATGGGGTACAAATGAAAAATTGGGGTGCAGGAAGTATTTCCCAGTAGGTCTTAGCAACACTTTTTAAAACAAATCTGAATATAAAATATTTTTTAATGTAAAAAAAAATTAAATTTAATACTATTTTCTTCTTTTGTGCGATACACAATAATTAAATCATTTTATAATTTTATTCCTAAATTCTCCCTGCACCATACCATTTTTAACTTACACCAAACAATACTATGTGAAATGTTTTGTGTGTCCTTAATGAATAATGTAAAATATCTATTTTATTCTTAATGAAATAAAACGTAGGTTTTCACTATGTCAATGCATTCTTACACGTATCTAAGGCACGACAACACCCAACACACACCACTGAGTACCTAAGACACGATGGCGGAGAGAAGGAGAAGGGTTGTCATCACAGAGGAGTTGGAGAAAAGCTCTGATTACGAGAGTTGTGTTTTTCTATTCTGGACTTGTATATCCAGAGTTGTACCGGATGCTTATGTCCGAAAGGTTATAGTACATTTTTGGTATCTGGATATGGATATCCGTAGATGTTCTGGATGTGAAAATCCATAAGTTCAAGAATTATGGATGATTTTGAATGTTGAAATTTAGAAGTCAGTGACGTGTTTTTTTCTTTTGTTTTTTGATTGATGGAAAATATACTGACACTTCTGGATGCCAATATTCATAGGTAAATATGTGACTTCTGAATATTGACATCCGTAAGCAAATATGTGACAAGGGAAAATTGGGTTTAAAAATTTATGTTGGGTGCATATAGAAAATGATATGGTGCAGGAAAAAATTGCCTTTTTGGAAAAACTTGTCTTTGACTTGATTACTGGGCCTTTAGCCTTTTTGTGGGCAGAAAAGTTTGGCTAAGAATAAAAAACTAGAAAATCAATTTTTGATAGACTTTTTTTCTTTTTCAACTTCATAAATTCTTCTTAGACCGATAATAATAAAAACAACTTTCTAAAATTCTTATGTTTTCTAAAATTTATTCGAGAAAAAAAAATTGTTTCAGAAAACTAAACAATAACTAGAAACAGAAAAAGATTTGTTTATAGAATAAGTAATCAATGATGATTTTCATTGATTGAAATAAAAACTTTTACATTGATATTTACTTTATTTTTAAATTACTACTATTGAATTTCTTACTCAGATTTTGTTTTCGGTTTTGTTGAATAATATTTAATTTTTCGGGTTTTTTAAAAATTTCATTATCGTGTTTGACTTATTATTCAAATTTAAATACATTTTTCATGCTCAATTGTCATGTTTATAGATTTCAACATTTGATGAATAACTTGAACCAATTATTCATCTCAATATAAATATTTTTTTTAATATAAAATATTTTTATTTGATCCGATTTTTAAACAAAATAAATTTTCATTTATTTTTAAATCAAAAACACAAATCTTTGTTTTTCATTGTGATTTTATCATTAATATTGGTGAAGTCGGTTAAGAAAAATATTTATCTTGATTTAATTAAGTTCATAACTAATGTTTGAATAACTTGCTTATAGGTTCCATAATTTTTCTTGGAATAGAAGAACACAATAAGGAAAACTAACTTTAACTTTCAATATTACTAGACTAAAAAATCTAGATGTGGAGTAAACATGATCTCAAGTCTCAATTTCTCTTGGAGGAATTATCAAAATTTCTCTTGCAGAAATATTATTTCATCAAATTGTTTGATTATATGTTGTGTGTACATGTAGAAATATCATATTTGATATAGTTTGGTAGTTAATTGTTGTTTTTTTATGTTCAAAAGGTTTTTGAATGTTATGTGATTAAATGGTATGATGTGTGAATGGTATCGTATGAATTGATGTCATACATTTGGAGACAATGCATGAGTTGTTGTTTGATGGTATATTAAATATGAAAATTCTATGTTTAACCGATATCCTATGACTTTAGCGATTATTTAAGTCATGTTGACTAAGATATCATGTGGTGAGAAGATAGTGAGAGAGTTCATACACCCGCTATAAACACACGATATTGTATGTTTGAATTACCCCAATCCTTTACATGTGGATTAAATGTTAATACTTGGTAGAGACATACTTAACGAGTCTTTCATAAGACTATAAATCCATATGCAATCAATATTACTAAAATGAAATTATAGTACCGAGGATGAAAAGGAAATCAAGGTTCTATAATTGTTTGCAAATGGATGTATGTGTAGTCAGTATAATTTAAATGAGATCAAAGTACCAAGGATTGAAAGAAAATTAGGATACTATGATTGCAAATAGATTAATGTGTAGTAAATATGATTGAAAAATCAAAGTAATGTGAATTGAACGAAATTCAATGATTGTAATTGAAAATATATTCATCTATAGTCTATATAAATAATGTAATTGATATTGAAATTTTATATGACAATATTTGATATTGATTCTTTTTGTATGTTATGAAATTTCTTTTCATTAACTTATCCTTATTTCTCTTATTGTCGTGTTGCGAAATTGTGAATTGCGATAATTGTATTACATATACAACTAAATACTAATACACGTGCATAAAGACCTTAAATATTTTAGTTTTATAAATATATTTTTTATATAAATCATGTTAAACATCACTATGCAACTTGACTAAGCTGACACCCTAAATAACAACAATCATCGTCATCCCATGAAAAAAGTTGCAGAAATCGACACTTTGGAACACCAACAAAGATAAACACCCTAATTAAAAGGTAAACAACCACGATTAAAAAAAGATGTTGAATTTTGACAACAAATCTTACAGAAGTACTCATAATAAAAAAGTTACTCTTAGAATTATTAACATATTAACTCGAAAAATCACCATATATTTTAATAATATATTATGAATATTTTTTTAAAAAAATAAATTTTATAAAGGATTTGAAATTATATTCACACATTTTTGAAATATTACAAAACGGTGTGTCAATAAAATACAAATACTTAATTCATCCCATAAATATCATTTAATGTTATTCATAAATATATGCGTCACACTTTATGGAAACCTCACAACATTTAAGACAATGTTACGAACATATTTTAATACTATATTAAAAGATAAAGTTGTCATAATTATATATATATTTTATATATATATATATATATATATATATATTCAACAATAAATTAGTAGTAAGAGATAAATGAGTTTACATTAAAATTTCAAAGATAACAATTATTTTATTATATCAATTACTTGAAACGTAAGTAAAATAAATTAACCTTTAATCTTATTTTAAATTAATTAACAAAAGGTACATCTAATTCTTTATTAGAGAATCGTTAAATATTTGTAGTGTATTTATTATAATCTTCTCTCATTTTCATTAATATATGTATTTAATAAATATTTAATTATAATATTATGAAAATCTTCCTTCATGAAAAAAAAATACACTTTAGACAAAATTTTTTTTAAATATATACATTTTAATTAAATGTATTACATTAAATACTAGCACCATCAGATAACCATGCAATGTTTGATAAAGAAGTAGTAGAACACCATTTATCATTTTAAAAATTAATAAGAGTACATGTACCAACAGCCCAATAAATATGATCAAGAATCGTTTCATAAAACTGCTCCAGACCAAATAGATGATGATCTATAAACCATTCTAACATCTTTATATTTTGATTTAAGAATTTTGGCTTTTAGAATAAGAGACCAAAACTTGTCACTATAAGCAAAATTCCAAGCAAACTTAAGAAGATACACATTATTTTAAATGGTGATAATCTTCAAACCTCCATTCTGAAGAGGAGAACAAATCTTAACCCAATTAATTGTAGCTATGCCTTTTTTCAAAATATCACCCGTCCAAATAAAAATTCTACACCACTACTCGACTTGCTTAAGAATTGAAACCGAACATTTATACATATCAAAACTATAAGCTAGAAATTCAGTAATAATCATATTAACCAACTGAATTCAACCCATTATGCTCAGAGATTTCTCTTTCCAAGATGCTAACTTCAATTTAACTTTATCAGTAAAAGGTTGCAAAATTCGACACTTTAGAGCACAAACCAAGATAGACACTCATAAATAATTAAAAGGTAAACAACCATGACTACAATAAAGAGAACGTTTCAATTTTGACAACAAATCTTACAGAAGTACTCATGATAAAAAGTTATTCTAAAAATTATTAACAATATTAACTCAAAAAATATCATATATTTTAATAATATATTATAAATATTTTTAAAAAATTATTTTTTTTTATAAAGGACTTAAAATTGTATTCACACGTTTTTAAAATATTACAAAATAGTGTATCAATAAAATACAAATACTTAATTCATCTCATAAATATCATTTATGAATAATATTATTCATAAATATACACGTCACACTTTATCGAAACTCATAACATTTTAAGACAATATTTTAATATTAGGAACATATTTCAATACCATACTAAATATAAAGTTATCACAATTATATATACGTTTTATATATATATATATATATATATTTTTTTTTTTCTTTCTATAATAATAAGAGATAACAATTATTTTATTATATCAATTACTTGAAACGTAAGTAAAATAAATTAATCTTTAATCTTATTTTAAATTAATTAACAACAGGTACATTTAATTCTTTATTAGAGAATCGTTAAATATTTTTAGTGTATTTATTATAATCTTCTCTCTCATTTTCATTAATATATGTATTTAATAAATATTTAATTATAATATTATGAAAATTTTCCTTCATGACAAAATTACACTCTAGACAAAAATTCTTTTTTTAAAAAATATATACATTTTAATTAGATATAATTACGTTAAAATTATTTTAAAATTTAATTATAATAATGTTATAATTAGATAATATTATTTACAGTAATTAAACTAAATATAAATCTCACATTTTGGTTTATCTATTACTTGAAATATACGGTTAACCTTCCTATTAAAAAAATACATTTAAAAAAAATTATATTTTACTTTATACTTTTCTTAAAACTTGTAGTTTTAATAAGTATCTAACTTTTGATTGCATCATTGTTGTTTATATTTTTTTTATTAGATTAATAACAATATCATTTTAAAAAAAATGTTAAAGAACTAACACAGTGTAGCTAAATGATTTTTAATATATGCCTTTTTCCCTTATAATTAAGTAAGAAGAAGTAAAAAAAAAAAGTTTTGAACATTATTAAAAGTGTTTAACTAATTTGACATGCTTTATATTTGTGCAATGATACATATCTTTAACAAAGTATTAGATAAATGTTAGATTTTTTAACACTTAAATAATTTTAATTAGTTAATTTTAAATAAATACCTATAAGATTATTTATTACTGGTAAAAATACTTAAATATGAGTTAATTTTTTTATAATACAAATATTCTTTTAAATTCCCAAATATGATAAAAATAATGTTCTTTTGACATGTAATGACATTTTTTTTGTCAAACACAAAGAACTAAAATTAAATAATTTTTTTATAATTAACCAAAAGTATATTTTTCTATAAAAAAATTATTTAAGCATAGTTAAACCTCAAAATATATTTATAAAAAACATTGTTATAGGACTTTTCTAAGTATATGTTAACACCACAAACACTCTTTTTCCTCACAAACTTATAATAATTTCTTAGATAATGACATTATAAATCCTACCTCTATATAGGAAGCAACTTTGAAAATGACCAATGATATCATCAAGGAAAAGTCAGAATCTATAAAACCTGATACCATTGTTATCAAAATTTGTCTAATTAAGGTTGAATTTAAGGAAGAATATATTTGAAATTGGAAAGACATTTTGATAGTGAAATATTTACAAAAAAAAGTACATTTTGTGTAAAAATTCAAAAGGGTATTTATAGGCATTTAATTTTTATTTTATTTTTATATTTTCAGTCTAAAAAATAGTTTTGAAAAGGGTTAACAAAAATTCAAACTTGCTAAAATATTAATATTTTAGCATTATTCAAACATACTAAAAAAAGTTAATACTACTATTATAATTATCTAAAAAATAATGAAATATTTCTTTGATATTTTTTTTTTACAAATACAAATGCTCATAATCATTTTCTTTGACATTAGAAAATTGTTGAAACAACACCACTAGGATAGAAACTAGAATTTCTTTGAGTTTAAATTTCACTAATGAAAAAACATGATTAAAAAAATTACAAAAATAAAATGAGTGTTTTTTTCATAAAGATTAATCATTCAATAAAATCAAAAAATTCTTCAATCCACTATAAATATTATGTAAAAAAGTAAAATAGAGAAATATCTCCTCTTGGATTTTACAAATAAAGATGACTATTAACTATTTTTTTTTGTTAGAAAATTGTTGAAACAACACTATCTGGGTCTCTTGAACATGTGACTGTACTTAAGTTTTTTGATTAGTTTTTGGGAGTTGTACTCTTGACCAAACAAAAAACCTAAAAACACAGTGCAGGTGAGACAGAGACATATGAATGAGTAGACATGTTTTGTTTGGCCATTACCTAATGGTTCTCCTATGTTTCATCATGCTTACTTGAATAATAGAGATCCAATAATAATGATGCCATAAATACTTAAATTTCACACTCAATACCATAGTTTATGCCACAAATTGCTAAGGTAAATAATTAATCATTGAATAGGAAAAAAATTAGCATTATTAATGATTTGTGTGAAAATCTTAAATTAAGTGTGCTATTTTTAATTTTAATTTAACTATTATTTTTAAAATTTAAAGAAAACATTTACTATTAATTTGTTTCAGCTAATTTTTAATTAGTTTATATGTATTTATTGTAATGTAGAAATAGAAGAGTAAAGTATAAAATTTTATAAATGTTCTATTAAAGTTTAAGGAAATTTATTATATTTTTGATTTCTTGAGTAAATATTAAATTATATTAAAAGAAGGGAGAGAATATACATATTTACAATATTTTCTTATCGTTAACTTGTCTGAATACAACTTTTTTTAGGTATATTTTTAAAGAGCTTACTTATTACTTACCCTTAATAGAATTATTACTATTAATATAAATTAAATTATACTTTCGTTTTCATAATTTTTATTTATGATTTCTGTTATGATTTCACTCTTCAAATTCTCTAAAAAAAACCTGTAATTATATATATATATATTATTTTTATTCGTTTTGATATAATTAATTAAAGTATAAAAAATAAACAAATAAAATGGATGAGATGATTGAATAAAAAATATGGAATTTTTAAGAGTTTAGAAACTAAAATCACAGTAACAATAAACCAAAAATCACAAATCAATGTTGTAAATGACATTGTTTCAATCATTTATTTGATTTATTTTTATTCAAATATCTTCTATGAAACACAATTATATTTGAACTTTATAAAATTATTATAAACAGTATTTTAAATTTTTTATCAAAAATTTGTTTTTAAGACTAAAATTTAATCATTTCTTCAATATTTTGTATTTAAGATTCAAATGTAATATCATTAATTCAAGAACAAAATTTAATATAATGCCATAAGTATTATTGATGAGATTTTTTATTACATTTGGATTTTGCAATTAGTAATATTAAATTTAAACTCCAAATATGATTAAAGCATTATCAATACTTACTTATAATAGTGGGTATTATTTTCCGTTCAAAAATGTGCAATTTGAGTATTTGAAATTTTTAAATGAACAATTCTTAGTTTTCAATGAATATTAATATTAATATTTTTATTTCCCCCAAAATATTTATTCACGGAATGTTTGATTTTACAACATATATATTAAAAGTTAAAATTATTTTAGTAAAATTATTTATAATCTGTCTAAAAATATAATAATTTTCCGCCAATATAAACTTTATATTCAAGACTCAAATTTAATAAAATTTAATACCACCATTATTTTAATCTTTGTATTTAAAACTAATATTTAATACTACCATTAATATTTAAACTTTGTATTTAAAGCTAATATTTAGTTTCATTAATTAAAGTGAAACAACTTTTATGCCAAGTGGATGCTATTTTTTTTTTATTGATAGAGTTTCAAAAGACACGAAAACTTGCCGATAAAATCAAAAGAGCCGATAAATTCACCTACTTCGTTTGAAATCTCGTAGTGGACCTCGTCGCAGCATTTATTTGTCTATTATCTCTCCATTTTATTTTTCATATACATTAAAATTGTTTTTTTTTATATTATAAAAAATATTTTCAGACAAAAGAATTTATAATTAAAACGAATGATTAAAAACATTAAAAATAAACATAAAAGTAATAGTATAGGCAATTTCATCTTTTTAATTTTTAAAAAATACTCGTAAATATGATTAATATTTTAAATTTGGTAAAAAACATCATTGTTTATGTTTTATGAAAATAAAACTAATTAAAAAAAACGAGTGAAGAATTAATTGTTGTGTAGAATGGTAGTAATTAGCATTAGTTGATTTGATCAGTGTAATTAATATAATGAAGTGTTGTGAATGAGAAAGAGTATAAAAAAGAAGAAGCAATGTGGCTGATAATTATTCCTATGGTTTTTCATTTTCATGAATTTGTTTAAATAGTGTCCCCAAAATAAGAGAGAGAGAACAGAGTGAGTAGTGAGATTGAATCGAGGTTGAAGTGTTGTGTGTGTGTTGTGTTCTGTTGTTGTGTTGTGGCACAGAAAACGAAACAAGCTCAGAAGAACACACAGTGAGAGAGAGAGAAAGAGCTGTGATGTGAAATTGGAGGAAAGTGAAAACCAAGCAATCTATCATATCATCCATGGTGGTTCGTTTGGTTGATCAGAGGAGCAATTGAATTTTGCTGAATCGGTGTCGTTTCGATTTCTCATTTGTTCTTGTGCTAATTCTGACTTGGTCAGATTCAAGTAAACGCTTATTCTTCTTCCGACGGAAACCCTAGGTTCGTCAATTCTCAACTCTAATTTCAATTCACCTTTCTTTTCTCTGCTTAATGTGCAGTTTACCACTCTTGAATGCTCCTTTTTTTTGCCGATCATTGACTAACTGGGAATTCTGTTTTCTTTCTAGTTTTTTTGTTTGTTTTGTTTATGTTCCCTTTTTTTTTGTGTTGGCGATGCTGTTTGTTCTTGCTTTTATCAGTGAATTTGCGTTGATCAAATGCCTGTGGGTTGTTTTTGTTTGTTGAATTTCGTAGTTGTGTTGCTGCCGGAGCGCTGACTGATGAATGTTGAAAATCTTTGAAAGATTTTTTTTGGTTTAATTTTGATAGTTGGGGATTGGATTTGGAGGTTTATTAAGCACTTTCTTAAATTTGGAATTTGCATGGCTTAATGTCATTGGGTTGTGTATCTCATTTAATGCAACAGTCGGTGTGTGTCTGCCGTCTGAGATTTGGGAACTGGGAGCGGTGGAATAGATTTTGCATAATGACAGGTCTTGCTGAAGTAAATAAATGACAAACAATGAAAGGCAGTGAATTTTTTGTGGCTCAGTTTTTTGATAGTAATCTCTGCTTGGAGTGAGGAAGAGGGTATATTTTGATGTGTTAATAGATCTGTCTAATTTTTATGGGATCTAAAAAAAAAACTATGCTCTTCAAAGCTGTAGTGCTAACGGGTAAGCATGCTGAAATGTTGTTTGTATACGGAAGAAGTCTACTGTCTGTACTTTATGCTCTGATATCATTTGTTCCCTGTGGGAGGAGGATTTTGAGAGGGAGGGTACGGAGATTTGTAGTTGAATTTTATATGCTGCTCGGAAATCCATTGCAGCACTAGAGGATACACAATAAGATGAATTCCTTATCTAGTGTTTTGAGTTCAGCAGATTCTATTAGGGAAAAACTTTATTATAAATCTTATGTTGTAGGTTGGAATTGTCCATGATACGGACAATGCTGTGTGTTTGCAATTGGGGGTGTAATTAAGGAACTAGCAAAATTGATGTGTGGTTGAAGTGGTGAAGGTTTACTTCTAGTAACTCTGACTTTACGAAGGAGGGATTACACAAATTACATTTATTTATTTGTTGCCATGGAGTAATTGATGGACACAGCTGGATCATTTTAGTTTTGCTTCTTTCCTGAATCTTAGAATCTATTTGTCGATCAATCATGAGAAATTTCCTTGGTCAGAGGTTTATGATCTCTTAAGTCTTAAATTAAATTTGTAAGGAAATTGTTCTTTGCTCTCCTTAATAAATAGGAGGAGAACTGAGCTTTTTGAAGTACATTATTTATTGGGAAGAAGGATGTCCACACCTTGTGTCTTGAACCATTTGGGTATGCATATATCAAGAGCTAATCTTCTACGCAACAGTCATCCCAAAACTAGAATCTATTACCGACCCTCAAAGAAAACATAGTTTACAAGAAATATATTTGTATGGACAAAGTTAGTGTTTTGACCTTTGTGGAGCATAAAAGCAACTTTAAAGTTGATTGGAAGCTAAGAGCTTTAATTTAAAATTAAAACTGCCTGTAAAACCAGTTTCTTAAAAGCTCATTATTTTAACTGTTTCTTTACTAAAAATTTAAAACTTTATATTTTTGAAATTCTTTTTGCTCCAAATTCTCCCTTTGAGGAAGAGAGAAGGCCAAATTTAGCTAGATCAAATATTTCCTAAAAAGTAGAAGCTTGGATTGCTGCGTATTCACCCATTTTTATCTAAGCCATACCTACTATATTTGTTGCTTTGATTGGCTTAGTTTTCTTTTAATATGTAACATACATGGAATTTCAATACCTAACTATTGAGGATAAATGATATTTCTATCTCAGAAAATTTTCTATATGAACACACACCTCAATCTTCCCATGTTGTTGTCCTTAAATTCCTTGTTAATTTTCTTTCTGCTTTCAAATTTGTTGACGTGTTTATTAATGAGTTTCTAGGAATGTGATCACCGAATTACTTATCAAGCTTTGAATCACTAGCTTGGAGTTCCATGATTAGGGTGGTTTCAACTCACACAAAGAAGGCCATTGGAAGCATAGATAATCTTCTTCCATTTACTGATTTCTAGGTGTATAGATACTTGAGAATAGAGGAATGAATGTTCACGGGAATGAAGTTTGTGCATTGATAATAGCAGCCCTTGATTAGGTACATAATGACAAACATAGAAAGGTGAATTTTTTGTAGCTCAGTTTATAGCAATAATGTGGCTTGTGGAGAGGAAGAGGGTATACTTACAAGTGTTATTAGATCTATCATAGTTAATTGAATCTAAAACACTTTGCTTTTCAAGGCTTGAGTGTGTTGTATGATGGAATTGGCCATGACATACGCATTATTATGTTGGCAGTTGGAGATGTACTTTAGCAACTAACAAGACTAATGTGGTTGAACTGCCGAAGGTTTAAATTCTACTGACTCTGACATTACAAAGGATGCATTAAACAAATTACATTTATTTGTTGCCAAAGAGGGATGGATGTACAGCTGGATGGTTTTAACTTTTCTTCTACTTGTATGTTGAGGAGATTACCTGAATCTTAGAATCTATTTTGCTGGCTCAATCTTGGGAAATTTCTTCTAATGAAAAGTTAAATTTAACAAGGTAAGTAAGCCTGTGCATCATCTATGCTTTGAGCCAAAAGAGCTCTTGATTGAGGATGCATGATAGAGATATGTCATAAAACCATTTGTGTTTTCCCCTAGTAGCTTAAGCTTTAGATTGCTAGTTCATGATACTTGCATTGCATATATATGCATGCATATATGATCGATATCATCTTTGTGTTATTATTGCTGGATGTGTGGATCTCACTTCTAATTCTGTTCTGTAATATTTTTTAATTTGTAGGGAGACTTGTTTAATTTTCTTGAGTAGTAAATTTTTCATTGTGACCACTGATGCAGATATTGGAGATTGACGTGATTCCCTCTTCACCTACCTATCTGCATGCAGTAGTGAATGGATTCCTCTGGTTCTTATCTCGTGCTGTTTTAGTTGTGTAATATGTTATAGTTCCTATTTAATTTATTACACCTTGCTGAATAAAAAGTAGGCAGATATCTCAAAATTCAAGTTTGGCAATACTAATTAAAATTGAATGAGAGCATTTATCAGTTACATCATTATCAGTGTTGAAAGGAGCATTCTGGTTGTGGATAAAAGAGCTTCTTTGTAAAGTTGTTGGACGCACTTTCTAGTTTGGTTTGAGAAAAGGCAAATGCTACCAACATGGAAGTATTATAACATTGATTTCACCACTTTAGTTCGTGATCAACTTTTTTTGGGTGGTGCATTTAATAATAAACATATTGATGTTATGTTATAAGAAGAAAAATGGAGCATGTTTTGGAAAAAAGATTCCCTCTTAATGCAGAAGATTACAAGTTATATGAAGAAGTTGGTGAAGGCGTTAGTGCCTCTGTATACAGGGCTCTTTGTGTTCCTCTCAACGAGATAGTTGCAATCAAGGTTCTCGATCTAGAGAAGTGCAATAATGATCTGGTATGTAGATATAAATTTTCGTATTTTACATCACTTGCATTAAACTTAAATTGTGCTGCTAGTTACTTCATACTGAATTCAGTGGCTTATGAAATTATGAAAGGATGATTTCAACCATCACTATTCATTACATTGTTTGGTGCTAATTTATGTTGTTCACTCTTTAAGTCTGTTGAATCACGTGGGTTGCATTATTTGCTTTAATACAAGGATAATTTCAACAATTCAATCTCTAATTCATTGATTGATAATTATTTGTGTATTCATCCATGTGATTATATTCCATATCTGTCATGTTGGATACATTCTTATTGATAGTTCTGGAAATTATGCAGGATGGCATTCGAAGAGAGGTACAGACCATGAGCTTGATTGATCATCCAAATCTTTTACAGGCACATTGCTCTTTTACTGCTGGACACAATCTATGGGTTGTAATGCCATACATGGCAGGGGGTTCTTGCCTTCATATAATGAAGTCTGCCTATCCTGAGGGGTTTGAAGAGCCTGTTATTGCTACTTTATTGCATGAAGTTCTCAAAGCTCTTGTTTATCTTCATGCCCATGGTCACATACATAGAGATGTTAAGGTGTGATGCATTAAATATCTGCCCTCTTATTTTTTAAAACATATGCACCCTTCTGATATTGAAAATTGAGAATCTTACAGCTATATTTCTTAATCTTAAACTAAATGGTACTAATTCATTGAATCTGAGATTTTGGTTTGCTTCTTTTATGGTTCTTGTAAAGCTGTAGCTGAACCTAACAACTATTTCTTGTTTTTTTCTTTCCCTTTTCTTCATGTTTGTTGGTTTTCTGTTCTTTTTCTCCATTTTTAAATATTTGTAACTATGCAGGCTGGGAATATTCTGTTAGATTCTAATGGTGCAGTCAAACTGGCTGACTTTGGAGTGTCAGCATGTATGTTTGATACTGGAGACAGGCAACGTTCAAGAAACACTTTTGTTGGAACACCTTGCTGGTATTAAACCTCGTTTATTGTAGTTCTTCATCTGGCTACCATCATATGAATGATTGTTGAAGCAGTGAATTGTCTTTATTTCCACAGGATGGCTCCCGAAGTCATGCAGCAATTACATGGATATGATTTTAAGTAAGTGCTTTCTATTTTTTTCTTCCCTTGTAGGCATGATTAATAATTTTATTATTGTCACTGTTTTGCTCCCTGATATCTTATACTTTGCTGGGTTCTCTATTTTTATTTTTTCCTATAAACAGAGCAGATATATGGTCATTTGGTATAACAGCACTTGAACTTGCTCATGGTCATGCCCCGTTTTCCAAGTATCCACCTATGAAAGTAATTTTCTTGTCTTCGAATATTTGCAATTATGTATGAGTTTTATGGGGTTGAGTTAGGCTTAAAGTCCACTTTGTAATAGCATGTCTCTTTCTGTGAGCTCATGGTTGAATTTTTTCACTTATTTTTATGGATGCAGGTTTTGCTTATGACTTTACAGAATGCCCCTCCAGGTCTTGATTATGAAAGAGATAAGAGATTTTCAAAGGTTTGTGGTGTTTACTAAAGCACTATGTAGTTTGTAGCGTATATTATTTGTATTCTTATTTTACATCTAAAATTTTCGTCATCTCTTTTCAGGCTTTCAAGGAGTTGGTTGCCACCTGCTTAGTAAAAGACCCAAAAAAGCGTCCTAGTTCAGAAAAGCTATTAAAGCACCACTTCTTTAGACATGCACGTGCTAGCAAATATCTATCTCGCACCATTCTAGAGGGCCTTGCTCCATTAGGAGATCGTTTTAGAACGCTGAAGGTTTGCTGTTCATTTGCAAATTCCTCTATTTTATGTATAAATTGTTTGGGTTTTTGTTATCATTTCTCCTGCTTGTGTACCAGGCTAAAGAGGCAGATTTATTGGTGCAGAACAAGGCTCTTTATGAGGATAAGGATCAGTTATCTCAGGTAGGTTTATTTTAAGTTCTGCATTTAAATGCTTGCTTCTGACACTGTCTATGCAAGGTGATATTTTATGAGTACAGTTTCTCATCATGTCACTTTACTGTATTATCGTGTCTGTGTTGTGTTGTACTGTATCCATACTTCATTTAGGCCTTAAGGATTAATAATTAAGAATCTAAGGATCTGCTACATTTGATCAACTATTTCATTTACAGAAAGAATATATTCGAGGAATCAGTGCCTGGAATTTTAACCTGGAAGATTTAAAAAGTCAAGCTGCTCTTGTAAGTATTTTTACCTTCCTACTTTGTGTTATTTATTTAGTTTAATTAGTTGGCAAACTTAAACAATACTGGACATTGTTATCTTCTTGTAAAACATTTTTATGTTGTCAACAGATTCAAGATGATGACATACCTAATGAAGATGAGCCACAAAAGGATAAGAAGCAAAGAGACAGATTGGATGACTTCAGGGATCCTGCAGAGAGGTTATCATCTGTAACAGCTAATCATTCAGATGGTGCACCCACTCAGAACAAGGAGGTACTGTTATTTTCCAAAAAAGATCTAATGCTTACTTTATCTTGTGTTTTTTTGAACTATAGACTTTTCTTTAAGTATACTGGACTGGATTTACATCATAGCCCTATTTTAGGATGGATTCAATAATATTCAGGATTTGGAGGGATCGCTTGCTTCATTTCCTAGTAAACCTCTTCAAGCACTTAAGTATGTTTATCTTCTCCGTTCTTTCCCTTTCAACTTTTTTTTTGAATTTTGAAGTGTTAGCAATGTGTTTGAGATTTGGGTTATGATATAATATATGTTTCCAGTTATGTGGAAGCTTGTATTTCAAGCTGAAGCAGTGCTGGTTGTATATTAGAAATTAGGTTGTTCGTTTTATTTTGTTTAGTAACTATTTATGGTAAAGTACTTAAAAGTTATAACGTACAAACTGAGCCTGTGTTATCACTTTATTTCTCATATCAATTCTTCATTAAATCTTACTATATGATGTATGTAGAAGTTTATGCAATACTGTTCTTTTAGATTCAGTTCTCCATTTATTTATAGAAATATAGAATGCTATACTTGTTTATATTGCTTTTTTTTTGTCTATTTAAGAATTAAAGAGAAATTTTGGATGTGGCAAATGGGATGTATATTTGAATTATCGGCTCAGTTTTCTTTTTGTGTCTAATTTAAATTATTCCTAGCATTTTCTACAATTATGTTAGTGTTGAGTAAATAAAAATGCGTTTTCCATTATAGAATATTTGATCTTATTTATGTGTAAATTATGCAGAGGATGTTTTGATATGTGTGAGGATGACGTTAATAACAACAGTCCAAGAGATCTGGATCATGATTATGGAAATGAAAGTTCTGGGCCAAGTTCTTCATTACAACAAAACGCCAACAATCAGCAAAAAAGGTTTTTGAGTGGTTCTTTGCTACCTGATAATTTTCTTTTTCCCAAAAAGGTTGCTACTGATGGGGACAGGTAATTTTTCCTTTTTACATCAATCGTTTGTTGCTTCATTATTTTTCTTCCCCATTTTCTTCTGGACCTGTTACTAGAACTTCTCATTCTCAATCACTTTCTTGGAAATTAATTTTTTTAAAGGATTTGAGCAAACTGAAATATGCAAAAGTTGTAGCTACGCATGCTGCGCAATGTCTATGACTTTTTTTTGTGCTTGCCTTTATCACTCTTATATTTTGGATTTTTGTTTAAAAAATTGTGCAGTTGCACTGGTTGCATTAGGATTGAAAATTTATGAAAATTTTGTACATGTTGAAAGCTTGTTACTTTACTACTGGTGCTTATTTGGCTTGCAGTATTAATGTGCTATCATATGTTCTGTTTTTCTTAAAAGGGATTACCTACAAACAAAGTATTCTTCGGAGAGGAATCACAGTGGTCCATTGCAATATCGACAGAAGAGAGATACCAACAACCTTCCATTGGGTAAGTGTCTTGATAGTCTGCTTGGTATTTTGATAATCTTTATAATTTTCTTTCTCCTGTGCCAGTTAGATTTTTATTTTATCTCAAAATAAGTGCATTGGGAAATGACTTGCATATAATTTTCTTTGTTTTTTTTTTGTGTGCAGTTGATGACACATCAGATGGAGCATTTGTCCAGCGTAGGGGGCGGTTTAAGGTCACATCGGCTGATCTCAGTCCAATGGTCTGTATCAAATGGCAGATCTTTTTATTTACCTACTGCTTGCTTTTATCCATAATGAAGATTTCTTTTGTAGAGATTAGCAAAGCAGTTTTATTGACACTTTATTATTGGGTGAAAGTAGTGTGGGACCCACTAAATCATTTGGGTGGTAACTTCTTAATTAACATTATTTTGTGGGACCGACATGAAATTCACCTTACATTGAAGAGTTTGTGTAAAGGACTGTTGCATTATTGGCATTTTTCTTCTGTATATGGTAAATCTTCAAATGGTGCCATCGTATGTCTGAGTTATGCATCTTATTAATTTCTGGTTTGATCTGCTAGAATCATTATAAGCAAACTGTACTATTTACTAAAGATTGTACGTTTGCTAACTTGAGATACTATAAAATTGTGGTTGAATTTGTCTGCTTGAATGTTTGATTTCATTAATTATCAAAGATGGAACTTAGGTGAATTGTGGTTGAATGCTTTGTAACCATTGCCATTTCTTTTACTCATTTAGGGTCCTTCAAACAGTGCCACTGGTCCAGTTGTTAGTCCTACCAGTCCACCAAATCAAAATTTCATGGCTGGCACCATTCTTCCATCACTGCAGTGCATCTTGCAACAGAATGGTTTGCAGAGGGTATGCTTTTGTAGCATTTCTTTGTTTTCTATTTTTTTTACACTGACAAGTATATAGCATAACCTTATTTTCCAACGGGTTTTGCCAGGAAGAGATTATAAAATTAATAAAGTATGCAGAGCAATCTTCTGGTAATGCTTCTGTGTGTGTTGCCCCTTAAAAAATCTGGCAATTCAGTTTGTTTAATTTTAATTGTTTTACTTGTTACAGGTAAGAATGCAGAATCAGTGGAGGCAGGGGCAGTTGATAGTTTGCAGGTAAATTACTCTGGTACAAACTTTTCTCGTCATACTTTTTCTTTAATGATGAGAGGCATTATACAAGGGGAATGTGCAGAAAGTATAGAAACTTGGGAAACTAAAATGCCCATAAGGAAAATTTCTATGCCCTTCGTGGCAACATCCACCCCAAAACTATCCAAATGATTAGCGCTTGTAAGGTTGTCAAATTGGAGAGTCTATGTAAATTATTAGTTTATATTATTGACTTGACACTGGTTGAATCTTATAAGAGTTTACTTAATATAAAGAGGTCTTTAAAAAACTATTATGATGTATATGCATAACACCACCATTGTTAAAATTATAAGTCAGATCAAGAAATTGCACAATCTTTTGTGCCAAACAGCTTCGCATGTGGTGGATTGCTGGGATCTTGATCTTCCATGAACAACACTGTCAGGAGGTGAAAAACTGAATTGAGTTCTTTCCAAAATCCTTTCTAAAACACTGTCATGTGATGTATCCCTTCTGATTTTGCTTCATCTCTGGGTTCTCCTTTTTTTTTGCAACCGTCTGACCTTCATCATTTTGCCACAGCAGCCGTCTTGGCCTTTCGCAGGCAGGAAAATGAGATTGAAACTAGGGTTTTTTTTGTCATTTGGGTTAGAGTGGGTTTTGGGCTTGAACAAAAATTGGCGCACTCCATTCTGAACAGTCTTACGAATGGGATTTCTTTTTTCTATTATACTACTTTAACCTATAAAGATCTCTACAATATTTAAGCATATAAAGTAAATATATCCTGCTGTTGCATTTTAGGTGAGGACATAAGATCTTACAATCCTTCTTGCTATCTCTGAGTAATGAGTTTCCATCTCCTCCCTATCCTGGGTAGAATCTTGAGTTTAACAACCTTGTATAACATAATACTTATAACATGATAATGATTCAATATTTCAACTTCATAATCAAGCAAGTCACAAACCACTCTTGTAAAGTTTAATGGTACATTGGTACTAAAAATTCAAACTGCATAAATGGCCATCTTTCTTCTGTTGACTCCAGTTTTACATAAGCTTAACATATCCAACAAAAAAAAGTGTTTGACTGCTATTGTTTTCTGTTCTTCAAACCTGTTTGCATTGACAACCTATTTCCAACCTTATCCTTGTCTTTTTTCCTCTTGCTATAGCAGACCTTCTTAACCCATCATTAGACCCATAAAAAATATTGAAGGAAATTGATACATTGAATTTTGAAACCATGATTCACACAATTCGGATATGAATTTAAAAATCAAGTCAATGATTAGTCACAAAGACAACACAATTAGTCTTCTATAAAATTGGCTGAGAAGGGTGGGGTTAAGAAACATTTTGATTTTGCTTTAGTTTGCTATTTTCGTACTGTTGTGTTAAATGATTTCATATTTGTACAACTTGTAGGTACCTGCAACAACCAGGGAGAGGGATCTGCATTTTCAGGTGATTCAACTCCAACAGAGGTACATGATACAATTGAATTTTGTATTCTTTGATCTTTAAAATTAAATTCAATGTACATCTTATTTTTAACTCTTATGCCAGCATTGGAAGCCTTGTTGAGGAATTACAAAGATAAAAGATGAAAAATGTTCAGGTATTTTTTAATCTTGGTTCAATCCTACGTCTACTATTTGTTTGTCATGTTTTAGTTTCAATCTGAACTCAACAAATGTAAATGATTTTTTGAACTTTTTCTTCATTTCTCTGTCACACCACATATTTTTTTTGTTTTTTCTTCAATATACTTTTTCAAATTCCTTACTCATTCATTGCCTTTGCAAGGTAAATTCTAAATTTACAATTTATTAACCGTAATAATCATTGTTCACTTTGAACAATTGGTTGCCTCTGTTTAAGAGCATATTGAAGTTATACTGTGCAATTCCTGACATTTGGACCTTAGAAATGTGATTGCAATTCGGATGGGGTGAAAAATTGTAATTCAAAAGGTAAATGTTTAGAAATTGAAAAATATTAGTTTTATTGATATTAGAATTCCACAGGTGGACCTTAAAATTGTAATTAAGATAAGTACCCAAGCACTTGGACAACCTAGCCATCAAAAGCTAGCTTTTAAAAGGAAGAACCAAACACATAAATACTCCACCGAACATCCCTTATTACTCAATGTGGGACTTAGGCTTCCCATAATACCCAATCCCTTATTATCATAACACCGTCCCTGAGAGGGGAGCCTCTTTTGGGACACCGTACCCAAGAACAAGAACTTGGAGAACGCATCATCAAAAGCTATTAAAGGGAAGAATCCAACACTTAAATACTTAACCAAGCATCCCATACTACATGATGGGGGACTTAGGAAAATAATATCAAAATTCAAAATCCATTTGAAGATTTCATATCGATTAGAGATATGACCAAATATATAGTATAAGTGGAGCGCAAATCTTACCTATCAAGTCGGTTTTGTGAAGTTAAATTAGATTTAAAATTCACTTTTTAAGATGATATTAGAATTTATCTTAGCGAGCTATTGTGTCACTTGCTATCGCACCACCCTCTATTCCCATGCTGGAAATGTTGAGTCTTTGGTGTGTGGAGGTAATTGGAACACCTACTAGGTAGGGATTAGTACACGATCCATCTACTTACCTAGTGGGTTCCTAGGAAAGTAAATTTAATAATTTTACCTACCAAGACTGTTACCTTTTTAGTGTCAAGACTTGTCCCTACAACCATATAATTCATAAATTTTGAAAGCACTAATTTATTACTAAAGCTGCATGTTACTTACCAAGATGTTTCTTAGTCTCTCAAGGATCAATCATGGATTAGCTTATTAGCTTATTCACACATTTGCTTTCTGAAAATTTGGTGTTTGGAATTCAGCTGTGAAGTCATCGTGTAAGATGTCTCACTCACCTTCTGTCTGGTTTGCAGTTAGAGAAACAGTTGAGCAGTATCAATAACAAAGTGGAGAAGTGAAGAAGTGTATGGATGTTATCATGGTTTGACTGATATTAGACAACACCTGACGTTCATTGATAACAATGAAAGATGATTTGCAACGTACTTGAGGGATGGAGGAACGTCTCAATTGTATCACCATGTGTGGTGTGAACTTTTCTTTGAGGCAGACACTAATTTTGAGATGCTATTCCTTGAGTCGCCTGTAAAATGTAATTTATTGAGATATTGATATCATGTAATTTAAACTTCTCTCATTTTCTCTTATTCTACCTAAAATTTACTCATCAGAGTTCACATGAATGCATATAACTACATAGCTCAGTGATGTAGCAATCTGTCTTGTGTTTCAATAAGTTCATATCACATGACAACCAAACACATACACAGAATGTTGGCTGAAATGGCTAGTGTTGAAGTGTAAAATTCCAATGGTTGATGGAAATTCAAATTTTATTTATATTGCTGACAATGAATTCTCCCAGTGGATTGTATTTGTTCATATAAACTGCAATTGAAATTTATGTGCATAAAGAAATACTTGTTTACGTGTTTTTGTGGTTTTTGAAATTGTGACCTAGACATTTTGTTAATTGATTGTGATTTTGAAGTTGTGATTTTTGAAATTGTGACCTAGATATTTGTTTGAGCACTCAAAAAAAATTATTAAATAAAAACTAATTTTAGAGATAAAAAATAATTAGTTGTTATGTTGATTAAATTAGAAAAACAATTATTTGTTTTTAAATTAGTTTTTATTATTATACATGGTTTTTAAATTGATATCTAATTGGTAGTTAAAACTTTGATACCTAATTAGATACTAATTTAGAAATTATTTATTAATAATAGAAATTAATTTAGAATTCAATATTTTTTAGTCTCTAAAATTATTTTTATTTTATTTTTTTTTAAAATAAAAGTTTTTATGTTAGGTATCACTATGTAACTTAAGATCTCAGTTAGACTAACACCTTAAGTAACAACAATCAAAATAATGTCTAATTTAGTCATTATATCAACTAATTATTATTATTATTTTTAAATTAAAATTGATTTTTATTTAATGATTTTATTTTGATTTATATATTTATTATGTGGACGGATAAGTGACAAATTTTTGTTATATTAAAGTGAAATAGTAAGATGACACGATTTTATAATAATAATAATAAATAAATTTATAAGAAATTAACTAATTATCCTCTTTCAACTTGGGTGCATAAAATATACAAGTGATAATTTACATTATCTATATTTATTATTTCTTTCACTTAAAACCAAAATAGTATGATTTCGTTGTCAAATTGAGTGCAATGGTCAAATGTGTGGTGTGGAATATTTGAGTTTGAAAGTTGATGAGTTAAGAGAAGTGGAAAAGTTTCTCCATTTTTTGTGTGGAAAAAAACAAATTAGATTATGTGTTTCAATAAAATTCTTCTTCAACACTTTTTTATAAAAGAAAAAGTAAAATAAAAAATTATAAGTTAAAAGTAATTTATGTATAAAAGTATATTTGGCTATGAATAAAATGAGTTTATGTATAAGTTAAAATTAATTTATGCTCATATTAAAAATAAGAATTTAAAAAGGTTATATAAAGATGTATTTATAAATTAACTTAAATAAGTTAATTTTAGTATATGGATAGATTTTTGTTTTCTTATGAGAAACTTTTCCAAATATATTCTAACTTAATTTATAGAAATTCTCTTAAGTTTTTTTTTTTAAAAAAGAATTTATAGATAACTTGATTTTAGTTTTTTTCCTTCACTCATTTATAATTCTAACAAAATTTTTATTAATATGGGTGGGCTAATGGTATGAAAATGTCAATTACCAATGTTTTCAATGCTAATGATTACAAAATTAGACTACAATTATGAATAAAAGTATTTTTTTTTAATTCCTCAAGTAGATAGAATTAAACTTTCACCTTTACTTATAATTCTCATGAAAAAAAAAACTTTATCCCTTTAAAGCATTAGTCTTTATAGGTTTTTGTGTTTATTTTAAAACAATAATTTTTTCAATAATATTACTAAATATAATCCCCAACTATAGTTAATAGTAACTAATACAACCATTTAAATTGAAAAAGAATATAAGAGGAGTCGAAAATTTAAAGATATTTTTTACTAAAATTTTATTCATTGAATATTTATTAATTAGTGTATTATCTAGAATAGATGGTAATATAACTCACTGAAATGTATTTTTAATTCTTATTCAAATGCGAATTTAGTTATTAGACATTGTCAATTAAAAATAATTAGTCAATAACTTTTATAGGTATTACCCATAATATAATTATTATAAAAATATTTAATTTATAGTAATAGATGGTGCTTTTTTTGTTATTTACTACTCCCTCCTATCTTTGTTATGAACATGTGGAATTTTTTGTCTTTTCTATAAGATTTTTGTATAACTTTTATACAATTTTTTTTTCTTATTTGAGGGAATAACATCTTCCAAGACAATATAGGCTCATTCTTCATCAAATAATTATCTAAATTATTCTCATTTCACTTTTTTAAGTGATGACAAAGTGTACTTGACCCCACAAATTAGACTTATCTTCATTTATAGTCTTTATCACTTCTTACCCATCACTTGTAACATCAAATAGAAAGTGTTTATCTTCATCTGTTTTGTAGAAATATGAATAAAAAAATTAGCATACTTAATGTCTTAAAAACATAAAAAAATAATCATTATTTTCCACACAAAATAAGTAAGAAAGTTAGAAGGAGATTATATAAAAAGAGTTTACTACTGAATAGAAACCAAATTTTAAATAAGAAAATAACTAGATTTTATATTAGTTAAATTAGATACTATTTTAAAGACTAATTTTTTTTTTCTGTATTTAAGTTAGTTTATATTATTGATAAATAGTTTTTAAATTGATATCTACTAAGCTTTTAGGTACCAATTTTTAGAATTTAAATAATTGGTAACTAAAATCTTGGTAGTTAATTACTTATCAATAATAGAAAATAATTTAAATATCAACATTTTTTTTAGTCTCTAAAATAGTATCTATTTTATTCAATATAACAAATAATTATTTTTATCTCTAAAATTAGTTTCTAGTTAATGATTTTCTTTTAATCACCAAATATCAAACATTTATTCATTAACATTATGCAATAATGTATTTATAATAAGAGTCACCTTAAATTAAGTGATGAATTAAAATGTAATATATATTTCATAAAACTTTTAAATAAGCATTCTCTTAGATAAAAAAAAAGATAATTTGAGCAATATTTTTTTTATATAATTAAAGAAAATTATCTACTGAATTCTTTTGCTTGAATGCTATTCTTTGGTACTTTTGGCTTGAGTATAATAAATGAGGAGTTGTTGATTGAAAGATATTTTCTTAATAAAAATCCTAATTTTCTCTGCCAATTTTTCACTTGATCAAGAAATCCTTTGGTTATGTAATATTTTATAGAAGCTTATAACTTAAAAATTTGGCAAAAGTACTGAATTTTCATACTTCATTTTATCTCAAATATATAAAGAATACAACAATGGTGTATGATCTAGATAAAATTTGCATAAGATAATAAAATATATCTCCACTTAACAATATAATATAAGGTAGTAAAACCACTCTAAATTCATCTTCAAATTTCATTAGTTAAAATATAGTATTAAAGTACCTTACTAACCAAAGTATCTCTCATCAAAATCAATATCTTAAATTTAAAAATTAGAATAAGGTTAATTTTTCTTACCTCAGTTTTTCTTTGTAAGTTAAGAAAAAGAAGAATACTGAATAAACACTATAAGAAATTCTTCATCATTCTTCAAATCATAATCATTATATATTACGAAATGGACTTTAAGCCTAACTCAACCCCATAAAACCGGCTCATAGGGTTGAGGTTTGGTTTGCACACACCCCCCTCACGCCGAGACTGCCAACTCGTGCGTGGGACTATATATTATGGGTGGTCCGATAGCGGCCCGATAGCGGGTGGCCTGATAAGCCCAACAAATACTCGCTAGGATAGGCTCG
>Ga0123342_1001373_pt1 | contig 40917 bp, 17 predicted proteins | sample Turbeawhitnodule_FD_89960 | JGI IMG/M metagenome (GOLD analysis project Ga0123342, IMG submission 89960) | Root nodule microbial communities of legume samples collected from Mexico - Turtle bean Mexico white nodule | ecosystem: Host-associated > Plants > Roots > Nodule | place: Mexico: Nepantla...
TTATATTAATATTATTCTTTATATTATTATTAATATTATTATAATTATAATTAATATTATTATTAATATTATTATAATTATAATTAATATTATTATTAATATTATTAGTATTTTTAAAATATTATTGCTACTCCTAATATTAATTATACTATAGTTATTATTACTATAATTAATACTATTAATATTGTCCATATTAGTAATAATATTAATAATATTATCATTAAATTAATAATATCAATATTATTATAATTATAATTATTAATATTATTATTAAGATTGTTATTAATATTATTAATGTTATTAAAATTGTTATTATTAAAATGTGTACGATACTATTAATATTATTAATGTTAATAAAATATGTAGATAGTATAGTTGAGTAATTTATTTTTACTATGGAACCCCAAATAAATTTGTAAACGATAAATCTAAAATAAAAACTGCGATCCAAATAAAAAAAATGACATTTTCCTCATCTTTTTTAAAATATATAAATAAATATATGTTATAATTTATAATAACATTTGTAAATTTATCATATATATTATTATGTTGGTTGTGTTTCGATCAAAATAAATCTTTACAATAAACATAAAGTTTACTATCACGTAAATATTTAAGACAAATAAATTTATAATAAATTAAAATATCCCTGTATAAATTTATAATTATTTTAATAAATATGATTACACATATACTAATATAATTACAAAATGCAAATACATTTAAGCATATATTAATATTAATAATATTCATATTAATATTAATATTATTAATAGTATTAATATTAATAGTATTAATAGTATTAATGTTATTATTATTAGTATTGCGTACTAATATAAATATACTATATATTTAATAAAATAAAATTATCAAACCGTGTTAATGATAATATCATCTCTTAGCAAGTTTACATATTATATATAATTTTTCAAAAAATATAAGTTAAATTTCATTTTACAAAATGATGATTAATATAAAATCAAAATGAAGTTGACTTAAGTATACTCTCTCGCATTAGAGTTTATTTTCACAAATTTTTTATTTTATCTATTATGTATTATCTGATTTAAGATGTTCAATTTTATTTCATATCATTTTTAAGGTTTTAGATATTTAAAGACAACTTGTTAAACATTTTCATGAAAACTCGAAGTGATTCAACTTTTTTTAGTTGGATATTGACGGGTGCAATAGATATTAAGTGTTGTTGTTGGCTTGTTAAGAATTGAGTGTCGAACTTGGATAAAAGAGTTCTAAAGCAATCCATCGACTTAGGGAAAGTCTTGCGAACCAACAGAGTGCCCCTCTTTTCAATGAAATGGGGAATACTTTGCACTACAATGAGTTGTCAAATATATAGAGGCTCATCTGTGTTTTATATACATCCACGTGCTCGTCCATATTTGTAGTTTCATCATGCCGAACAATGTTCAACTCTTTCCAATTAGGTGGAAGTTGTGCTTCCATGATTTCATCAGAAAAGGGATATCTCTTAGGTTCTTCCTCCAAAATAACAGTGTGTACCAATTGGTGAAGCCTGAATGATGCATGAGTCTCTATCCAAATGAGTTGACAGTGATGGATTGACCTTCAGAGTAGATGTCTTCTCCTGATTCTATGGTTCTCTGGCTTCTAGATCCAGCCTTTGAGGCCTTGGTTCAGGTATAATCTCGGTCAATTGCTGCCTCCTTGCTCATTCTGTTCTCGAAGGATTCGCATTTCTTTCTCATTCTTTTGACTAATGACTTACATTTTCTCCTTGTTCTTTTGGTGCATCTCCGTCATTTCTTTCTGTAAAGTTTGGAACATAGTCACTTGCTCAGTCTCCGTCATTCTCTCGCTTGTCATATGCCTTGTTGATACTAATTTTTGTTCTTCAATACTATCTCAAGTTCATAGTGAGCACTAATTGTACTTGTATAAGGCCTAGATAGTACCTGTTATTGGCTGAACAATTGTTTCTCATACCTAGATCGCTCTTCCTTTATCTTTTTTCTCGTATTCGTTCTCTTGTACTTAGTCGAGGGTGACCCTGCAAAAGGTTCTCCAACGATCAAGTAAGTATTTTGTATTAAAATGAATAACCTATTGATAAAAGCATCATTTTTTTCTTGTATAATCATACTTATTTATAGTGCTTATAGTGGGTTATTTCGTTTATGGGTCATAGTTAGTGCATATCTTTGCTAGAACAATATCACCATATTTATCGCGTGTTGCAGAATTAATACCATATTACATAATTTGTCACGTATCTCTTTATATTATCTTAATGTATTAAATATATCCGGTCGGTCAGCTTCCGATACTGAGTAACATAATCCCGACCGGTACAACATTCAAATCTTATCTTCAGCATTAAGATATTTAATTAATATAAAATTTATTTTCTAACATTTTTTAATGAATCTAACCTATTAATAGATTTTGGTATCAAATTATAAATTTAAATATGATGTAAATATTATTTAATCTGCATAAATTAATAAATAACTAGGAAGATATAAAATTATTATTTGTTTGCAGGAACAAAAGCTACATTCCAATTAAAGCATTCACGAGATCTAGGTTTAATCTTACATGGTCCATTCTCAACAATCTCCCAAGAACATCGATTGTGAAAACAATAATAATCCCTTCTTTGTACATAAATGTCAAAATGATGATCACCACCTGGATATTTAAAGTGACAAAAGTACAAGGTTGCAGGAAACAAGAAATTAGGATAAAATCGAAAACTATATGTTTCACCAACATTGAGTATGTGAAATCCCAGATCTCTATGTTTTTCTTTGCAACGAAGACCCAAGAACGTCATATTCAATTTGTTGGTTATTTCAACAGTAACTTTTTTAGGAATAATTGGGTCTCCAATCTCGATACCTTTCAATTGCATAGCAAGAACTAACAAGAGAAAAAGTATTATCATAACTTTGGAGATTGAATCCACCATTATTGAATTCCTTGTTTGATAGGGTAACTTCAAAGAACACCAATTTCTTTTATATAAGCTCAGAACTCAGGTAAAAACACACATATAAATAGATATAAATAGTTGTATGAATAATTAAAGATCATTTATTACTATTTAATAATGTTTGTATTTTGTTATTTAATAGCATCATTTCCAATGCAAATCATAAATTTAAGATGACACGTTTCTTACAATAAAAATGTTTTTTAAACTTTGAAAAGCTGAAGTATAAATAAAATATATATATATATATATATATATATATATATTATAGAGTAGGTATTATAAAAACCCTTACCTTAGAACAAAACTTGCTAGAAAATCTTACAAATTATATAACTCATTAAAGACTCACATAAAATAAAACCAGACATCATAATATGATCTTGTATTGAAGATGAGTTTAAATTATTATTTTTTAAATTGGTCATTCACATGTTTAATAACAATCATAATTAGTTTGTCCTTCAAAGATAACTTAACACTCTTACAGTATAATTATATATTCATTATTTTAAGCTTAATTATATATCACTTTATCTATAAAATGGAAACTATAATAAAAATTATGTGCTCTCAAGTAAAAATGTTCAAATTTAATACAATAGGCAATGACACTTCATCTACAAAACCACATATGTATAATTTTGCTTAACAGCACATTAATATTCTCCATACAAATAAAAAAAAGTTTACAGAACATTTCTCTTGATTTTATATACCTGATGCAGAGAAAGAACACTAAAAACTAGAAAATAAAAAGTTTAGAGAAAGGAATACATGCTTGAGATTTGGTTTATTAGGAGTCATACTTAGTTTGTGAAAGCTTTTCTTAATTTTTCTTTTAAATACCACCCTTTTCCACTTTCTGTTTTCAAAAGTTTGCATAGAAATAAATGAAAACAATAAGAAACAGCAAAAACATTTTTCACTGGTTCTTGTTTTCATTTTATGTATTCAATGCTTCCTATGCAAGTCTTTAAATCAGAAAACAAAATAAAAATGACATCTTTTGTGATTAAAAATGAAAACCGAAAAATATTTTATCAAACCAAAGCAACCCCATTTTTGCATTTTTTTACCCAAAAAACTAGAGCATGTCATGGATCTCAATCCCATTATAGTAGGAGGGAGCAACATGGCAAGCAAGTTAGAGATAATTTTTGGTGATAGCCTCTTCCAGCTCTTGAAAGTCCCATGCATCATCAGCTGAATACTGCCCTGAAGATAAGAAGAGAACCATATAAACATTTTTACAGAATCAGTCTTGGAAGTCACACCTCAACTGGAAGCCCACTTACCAATTGAATCTCTTCGGAGAGCAGTTAAATGAGCACAGCTGCAAAATTACAACAAAAGGTCAACAATAGCAACTCGACTTTGGTTTTGGAGGATATTAGAGTATTTTCTCGTCTTCATGACCATTCATTTTTGCACCAACTGAATACTTCAGACTAAAAGTAAAACATCGACTTCATTCGAAATATTTAATATTAGATCTGGTGAATCCAAATTACCCATGTTGGATCTCTAGCAGGAAAGAACTAAATTATCATGGACTATTATAAAGGCAAGAAGAACACTAAATCAACAGATAAATGAAGTAATGAAATCATAACAAGAGATTGACAATATTTCTACAAGCCATGTTGCTCTCGTAATGACTGTGTCATGTTGTTCTCGTTATGAGAAAGAAAATGCAAAAAAAAAAGGAATAATAAACTAATACCTGTCAAGAGCCTTCCCAAAATCTGCACAAAGTGACCGAATATATGTCCCTTTGGAACATGTCACTCTAAAAATCAAATTTTGTCTGCAAAAAATAATAACACAGATATATTAGGTTAAAAATAAAACAAGCAAGGAGTTTAGAATGGAGAGTACTAGACGACTACCTGTCACTTAAGCTGCGCTCCGTGTCAAACTGAAAAATTGAAATTCGTCTAGGTGAAAGTTCAATGCTTTCTCCTCTTCTTGCTTTCTCATACATCTTTTCACCTCCAACCTATCAAGACATAGTGACAACATGTAAGGAACTGGGCAAATTTTGTCAAGAATTAACATAAAAAACCACAACAGCAACAAGAGAAGTCTTTTTTTTCCAAACGGTGAAGCCAGTTTATGAAGTAAACAATGCTATCCTGTTTTCTCACAAACCAAGTCTTTTGAAAAGAGAAATTTTCCCAGTGCTAAACTGCTGCAGAAATGAATCATGATGGTGATAATATTGATGCATTAAAAACTAAACTAAGTTTAAAACTAGTTACAAATAATATATTGAGTTGCAATTTTTGACACCAAAAATATTTAAATTAATAAAGTATTCTCAATTAACAATTACACATCACATACAAATTTAATACCTTAAAAATATTGTAATGACGTATAAGGCAAAAAATACTTTAGCACCTTGCCCAAACCATAATTTAGAAGAAATTATTAAAGTCAAATGATTCAAGAAAGGCAAAAGTTCTTACTTTAATAGCTGAGAACATAGGAGGAACTTGCCAAATCTCACCACAGAAAGACAAAGCATTCCTCTTTATATCCTCATCTTTGATATGCTCCCATGGCTCACGTTGAATGACCTACAAATTAGGTTAGACTATGAGGGAAAAATATTGCAAATGTTTAAAATTTAAACATAAACGTACTGTCATAATAAATGCAAGTTTTAATTCTCCATTACCGGACTAATGAGTCACATTACAATGACAAGCATGCAACATTCCGTTCTTGAACATTGTTCAAGTTTCAAGCAGCACATACAATATTCAGACATGCTTTGTTCAAAGTGTGATTTTAAACACAAATTCAGACATATATTGATCAAACAGTTATTATTTTGCGTGACACACTGCTGAATGGGTGTGTTGAAGTTGAATCCATGCTAACTGGTATCTCCATTTTCATAATGCACATACGGGCTTTCAGCACAAGTTGATGACTGGCTAGTGGCTGTGTCCTTTGTAAAAGATTCAAAGTTTTCAAGCTAAGCAGAAACTTGAAAATAAAGAAGTCATTAGTTATTTATCCCTCTCCTAATGGCTCAACTTACTAAATTGAGAGTTTCTTTTGGCTTGGGTGATTTGTTGAGATTTAAAGATCAAGTGATTCTTATTGCAGCCAAAGCAATCTTGACAAAATGTTCTAAATTTCAATTGACAAAAAAGTCATTCATTTTTTTGCTGAAAAGGTTATTATACATGAATTTATCTTGTTCCATTGATGGGTAAAAGTACATTTTTTTCTGGTTCATAACGATGAGAAAACTAAATTAACTCACTGGTGAGTCAGCATCCCATGTTGAAGTAGCCTCCCCCAAGCGGAAAACCCCACTATAACCCTTAACCATTCCTTGATATCTGAAACAAAGAAGTTCAAGTATCCAGAAAAGTTACTCGAATAAAACATTTTAACAACAAATAAAAACTATAAGATAGTGAAACAGGCAATACTATTAAGTACTCAAACAGGAAACTTTCAAATTTTCAATCACCTGTCTACCAGTTTCGTTGCCTTGCCAACACATACAATCAATAAACCAGTAGCCATCGGGTCAAGGGTCCCAGCATGACCTACCTGCAAAATCAACTATATAAGTCTTCACAGAGAAGCAAACAAAAATAAAGATATGCGGTGGAAAGAACCTTTTTCACTTTGACAAGGCGACGTAGCTTTCCACAAACCGTGAATGAAGTCCAACCTGCCAAAGAGTTACATCCCAGTTCAATTTCGTTGCCACGCCAAAAAATATCAATTCTTCCAGACCTTTCAAGTTTACAATGCCTTTTTATAAAATGAAAATTTGAGAAAAAAAACTGCGGCTATATATATCTACTGCAATAGTTGTCATTCGTGAGCATCAACCGTACTCCCCCCGCCCAGAAAATTATTATATAGTCTGACAAAACCACGTATCCATAGTCCTGACCAATCTCTAAATGAAATATGTCCATAGTTATTTATTAAATGTTAGTCTCCTACAGATTGGTAGTAACTATGGTAGTTTTAGATCATATAATAAATTCTTCTTCACCCATAAGTCCAAAACCATGTAATAGTTTCTCCCCTGCCCAGAATAAAACGTGCATGCATTTTACACCATCTATTCCATAGTGCACAGGTAACTACAGTTTCATCGTGAAGCACAGAAATGAATGTAGTATAATGTGTAATGTTAAGTTGACCTTTCGGTTTGTTGACCAAAACCACAGTGCCATGCGGACTATCCCACACAGGAGGAAGACCAGTCCTCCTTGACGAAAGAAAAGGCTCTCCAACTTGAACATCCTTGCCACTACCAGGAACCTTCTTCAAACCCTTGAAGAACTCCTCAACCTTCTTCTCCTTCACTTCTCTACTTCCACGCTCACCCTCCTCGCCCTTCTCTTTCCCCTCGAAAAACACCAACTTCTCATCAACACCAACACCTTTCTTCCTACCCTCGCCCTTTCCATCTGCATCAACATTAACATTTGCAGCATTCACATTCGACTGCCCCGGTTGGAGAAAGGCCTTGTCAAGCGATTGGTCAGGAAAGTACTTCTTCTCCAACTGATAAACCATCTTGTAATGCTTGTCCTTCTCCCAGGGATACGTAAACGCGTCGTGGAAGTACAACTCTTCCTCCCTCTTGTGCAGCGTGGGGAATTCCACCACCTCGGGCTTCAACTCCACAAACGCCTCATCACGGCGCCCCGCCTCGTCTTGGTCGGAATCGGAGCCGTACATCCTCTTCCTGCGCTTGTTGTAGTACTTCCTCTGCGCCTTGTCGAGTTGGGGGCGAGTCTCGGAAGTGGGGTCGTCGGGTTCCGGTGAGTCAATTGGTCGAACAGTTGGTGGGCGAGGGTAAGCTGGACGATTGATGATGAGCTCATATTGGAGAGGATATGGGGTTGTGGAGAGAGGTCTTGGGCGTGAAAAGGGAAAGGAGGAAGAAGAAGAAAGCGTTGGAAAGAGTCTGTAACAATGGCAGAAGAAGAATCCGAGCTTCGTGGAGGGCATGGGTTGGGAATGGAAGAAGAAAAAAGATGAAATGTTGGATAGAGAAAGAGAAGTGGGTTTCAGCATTTTACCTCTCAATCAAATCAAAACCACACCAAATTCCTCAAAACTGAACTCACACTAATCTTCTCTTCTACTTTTCTTTTCTTTTTTTTCTCTCCACCACTTTCATGTTCTAACTAAAAAACTAAGCTTAAATTAAAATTTAAGTTTTCATGCATCAACAATTTTAATTGAGTTAGTATTAAGAAAAATTATTAGAGTCCAAAAAAAATATATTTTTTAATTGAAAATACTCAATAGAACAAAATTTTAAAATAATCAAATCTAAAAGGAAATTTAAAACTTAATTAATTTGTTTATTGATTAACATGTGCAAGTAAAGATAATGTAAGGTATGGTAACGTCACCTCAATAAACAAATCAAATTATATCAAAAATATATAAAAATGTTACACACAATAAACAAATCAAACTATATTAAAAAAATATAAAAATGTTAGACACTTAAGAGAAAATTAAAAATAATTATTTTTTTATAAAAAAATATTTAATTAAACCTAAAATAAATAAATGAATAGTGTACATTCAAAGTATATGCTACCTTAGTTTACGTAATCAAGGTGGAATTTGGGATTTTGTTTAATCTACTATAGCATAATTCACAATAATAAATGTTCGTTTAATCCGTATAGCATAACTCACAATAGTAAATATAGAACAAAATAAATGTTTTATAATTATAAAGCTCAAGAGAACAAAATGGTTAAATATGTTTTTCGTCCCTGAATTTTCATGTAAAATTGATTTTTGTTTCTATTTCAAATTTTAGATTTCTTGGATACTTGTAATTGAAATTGGTCATTGTTAGTTTTTTTTTATCTGTGAACAACGAGTGTGGCTAGGATGTTAGAATATTTTATGTTAACTCATCACTAACATGAATCTTATAATATTATAATACAATCCACGTTGAAAAATCATTTATTACGGAAAAATAAACACTAATAAGGACTCATTTTCTTTACCACAAATATCCAAGAGGTCTAAAGTTTGAACTATAAACAAAAACTAAATTCGTGTTATAGTACATGAAAAAAAAACATATTTAGCCCTAAAAAAAACTTCAGAACATAAGTATTTGTTAATGTTGGATTTGATAAGAATCGAAAAAATGCGATAAACAAAAGTAGAGAATGGAATAAAAATAATACAATCACATCTTCATATAATATCGTCCATTATTTCATTATATCACTATTTAATTTCCATAAATTTGGAAAAGGAAATTAAAAAGAAGTAACATAAAGAAATGATCTTCATGCTCATAAGCTACCTACTTCCAAGAGAGATACCTTCTATTGATTCCACAAAAAAACATTCATTGTTCTTTGGAATAATCTTACAGGGTCCACTATAAAATATATCTCAATGACATTCAACACATTTATCTCTATCTTGTACATAAATGTCGAAATAATGACTTGCTCCTACCCATACAAAGCGACAAAAGTACAAGGTAACATTGAAAAAGAAATTAGGTCTAAAAACAAAAGTGTATGTTTCCTCAGCCTTCAATGTGTGAGCCCCGAGATCATTGTGCTTGTCTTTGCAATGAACAGTCAAGTTATCGTGAACTAGAAAATTGGTTATTGCGACATGCACTTTGGAGGGAAGAAGCCCTTCTTCTCCTCCACCCTCACTCCCTTTCAATTGCGACGGAAGAAGTGTTGTTAAAAACAAAGAAAGTAATAACATCATTTTGGATAATGATACCATGCTTTCTCAATAACTTTTACAATAACTTTTAAGTGAATGAGTTTGTGGATATATAAAGTAAATTTCTTTCCCACTCCAACACTAAAAAACAACTACTCTATGATTAAATTTTGAAAAAACTATATTATATTATAATATAATAATTTATTATTTAAGTGTTAAGTGAATGAAACTTGTGGTAATGAAAGTTAAAATTGATAAAAAAAAAGCTAGAAACGGAAAGAGATAAAATATTTTGCTAATTAGTTTTTTTTTAAAATTAAAAATAACGTTTAGAATATCAATTTTTTATTATATTATTTGAATGACACTAATATATAATAATATTGTAACGCAAATAGTAAATTATTAACAGTTATAAATCAAATTATAACTATCAACTTTAATGGAATAATTTAGCATGTGAAAACTAATAGTTTTTAATTTTTTAATTAGAAATATTAGTTAATTAAAAACTTATAAAATATTTACATGATTCATTTGTTTTTAATATATAGATTAAAAAATAAAAATAAGAAAATTATTAGTGTCATTGTTTTAAAAAAAAAAGACTTATTATTTTGTGGGGACCAATAACGAATCACTCGTGTAAAACTCACACTTCAATCATTATTTATTTATACATTTTTTAAAATTTGTTGATAAATAAATGCTTATAAGACATGAAACTAATGTTTTCATAGTAATGTGCGAACGTCTTTAATGCATTAATAAATTCAATTAAGACTAATTTATTACTAGTTAGTATTTATTATTTATTTAATGAAGCATTAATGTTTTTATTCATTTAAGAGATATTACATCATTTTCAAGACTTAAAGATGTTATAAGATTAATATTATTCGTTAATATTTAATTTTTGTTATAAATATATTTTATGTTGATTTATTATTAAGAAAAAACACTGATAAAAAAATACTTTAATAATTTTGTTCTTATAAGTATTAAAAAGTTTAAAGTTTAAATTATGGACAATGATCAATTTCACATCATATTATATAGAAAAAATATATATATATTTAATCCAAATATTAATTAGAATGTTAGTTTTATAAAACTTCTATATTAAGCTAAACATTGAAAAAAAAAATAGTTTAAAAGTAATATGACATGGAGTGAATCATAAGAAAAAAAAAGTAAATTAAAACTTTTTGAAATAATCTTACAGCTGGAAATGACCCAATTAAAGTGAATGAAATTAAATAAAATCTTAATTATAAAAAAAGGTTTAAATATTAGTAAAAAAATTCTTATCCTTTAATCAAGTTTCATCAATGAACATTCAATAAGGTGATATGAGTTATTAGTAATATTCATCTATGCATATTTATGATGTTCAAACTTGTTTAGTATTTTAATTTGAATTATATATTTTGATTTCATAGTAATCATTCAATATTCTTTTACTCTCATAATAATAGTATGTTTGAGTGATAAATTGTAGAAGATAGTTTGATTTTATATATAATTTATAGTATGTTTATGATAAAAATAAGTTATATGTATAAAGAATTAAAAAAAAAAGTAAACAATTCAAATTTTTGAAAAATTAAAGAGTTTAATGGAAAATTATGATTTCACAACTCTAGAATTATATATAGTGATGGTTTAGACAAAAATATATATATAATAAAAGATAAATTTGTAATTAAATAATATAAAAAATATTAAAATAATAGTATTTTTTAAAAAACAAAGAAGTTATTTTTCAATATCAGGGTTAACTTAATATGATTATCTTTCAATTGAATGCTTTCTCCATTGAGATTCTTTTTATGAAATCAAACAGTATTTTCATTTTTCTGTGAAAATTGTAATTTTTTTCCCGATAATCGTAATTTTGATATTTAATGAAAATGAAAACACTTCATTCAAATAAATAAAAAATCAACAACAGTAAAGTAAAAACTTATTGAAATAAAACATTTAAAAACTCAAACAATTTCAAATGCAAACAATTCAAAATATCATAAAAAAAATGTAAATTTTCTTATTCAAATAGAAAGCAATATTTTTTGTTCGAAGTTTCGTTATTTTATTTTTAAAAGACATTTGAATGAATTAAGAAAAATATATTATATAAACTATCATTCATCTTAATTTTTTTTAACGATGTAAGACTATTAAATGTATCAAAGAAAAAGTAATAAATTCTCCTTATTTATGATATTATTCTACACCATGAAGGGAGAATATAAAAGTTACAGAAAAAAACCATGTTTGATTCCTAAAGGTATATATATACTCATTTGTCATTCCAGCGGAAGCATTGAGGAGATACGAAATTAATCCTACAAGGTCCTTTCTCGAATATACTCCAGTAACAAACATGATCAGGACAATCATCTCGATCTTGTCTATAAATATCAAAATAGTAACTCGAACTTGCAAAATAAAACTTACAAAAGTACAATGTTACCTTTTTAAAGATATTAGGAGTAACAACAAAACTGTATGTTTCACCAGTTTTGATTATCTGAGCCCCAAGATCATGGTGTTTATCCTTGCAGTGAACAATCAAGTGTTGCTTCAGCATGTTCGTCATTTCAATGGTTACTTTAGGTCGAAAAAATCCATCTTTTGCTTCAGAAACCACCACTCCACCATCATTGCCTTTCACTTGCATGCCAAGAACCATGGTTAGCAGCAGATAAAGTAATGAGACCATCCTTGCAAAATGATAATCATTTAACTGTCACTTTCTTCATATATAGAACCCTACAAATATACCTTTGTTTTATGCATGGATTTAATGCACGATGAAAAACTAATTAAGAATCATTTATTGCTTTTTAACGTTTGTGTTTTTGTTTGATGAAATATACGTTTTCTACACAAACAAACATTGACCTCATTCATATACCAATTCTAATAATGTCAATGAGTTTGTCTTCCCACTTTTCAAGGACCAAAAACATTTGGTTTTTTCACAAAATTGGTGAAAACTTTTTCTGGTATTATCAAAATGGTAAGTTTTTATTTATTTGTTGAAACGGATGAGTCGTGCAATGGAGGTACGATTTTATTTGAAAAAAATGTTTAATACTAATATAATTTTCAACTCTTGTCATTCAATAAAATTAAAGTTTTCGTAAAACAAGAAAATAATTTTTTATTAAAAAGTAACACATAAATCGTGAGAAACTACACAAGTCTGTTTTGGATTAGTGATTATGGTTAATCAAAATGAATGATACAAATAATGGTTAATCAAAAGGGTAAAAAGTAGCATAAGGAAATTATTTTCATGTTCATAAGCTACCTACTTCTAATAGAGGTACCTTCTAATTATTCCACAAAAAACATTCATTGTTCTTTGGATAAATCTTACATGGTCCTCTCTCAAATATGTCCCAATGATACTCAACACATTTATCTCTATCTTGTCTATAAATGTCAAAATAATGACTTACTCCTATCCATACAAAGCGACAAAAGTACAAGGTAACATTGAAAAATAAATTAGGTCTAAAAATAAAAGTGTATGTTTCCTCGGCCTTCAATGTGTGAACCCCAAGATCATTACGCTTGTCTTTGCAATTAACAGTCAAGTTATCGTGAACTAAGAAATTGGTTATTGCAACATGCACTTTGGAAGGAAGAAACTCTTCTTCTCCTCAACCCTCACTCCTTTTCAATTGCAAAGGAAGAAGTGTTGTTAAAAACAAAGAAAGTAATATCATTTTGGAGAATGAGACCATACTTTTTCAATAACTTTTTAAGTGAATGAGTTTGTGGATATATAAAGTAAATTTTCTTTCACACTCTAACCCTAAAAAACAACTACTCTACAATATTTTTAAAAAAATTATATTATATTACAATAAAATAACAATTTATTAAGTGTTAAGTAATGGAAATGGTGTTAAGTGTTAAGTGAATGAAACTATAGAAAAAGTTGGAGTTGATAGAGAAGCTAGAAACGTAACTAGATAAAATATGTTACTATATTTTTAAATAAAAAAACGTTTAGAATATAATTTTTTATTATATTATTTGAATGACACTAATATATAATAATATTGTAACGCAGATAGTAAATTATTAACAGTTATAAATCAAATTATAACTAACAACTGTAATGGAATAATTTAACATGTGAAAACTAATAGTTTTTAATTTTTTTAATTAGAAATATTAATTAATTAAAAACTTATAAAATATTTACATGATTCATTTGTTTTTAATATATATATATATATTAAAAAATAAAAATAAGAAAATCATTAAAAATAGAAATTTCATTGTTTTAAGAAAAAGACTTATTATTTTGTGCGAACGAACAACGAATCACTCGTGTAAAACTCACACTATTTTTTTTTTTTATTATAAAGTTTTCGTGTTAGGCATCACTATGCAACTTGACATCTCAACTAAGCTGACACCTCAAGTAACAACAATCATCTGCCATCACATGAAAAAAAATATTATTAAAAAAAAAGAAAAAAGAAAGAAAATACAAAAATATGGGGGGACTAGACCAAAACCCATATGTTAACACAAACGATACATAGGTAGATTATACCTATTTATAAAGAATTCTAAGAACAGACTAGCTGGGAGTCTATTATACCTATTCATAAAACTCACACTATTATTTACTTAGACATTTTTTAAAATTTGTTGATAAATAAATGCTTATAAGACATGGAACTAATGTTTTCATAGTAATGTGCGAACGTCTTTAATGCATTAATGAATTCAATTAAGACTAATTTATTACTAGTTAGTATTTATTATTTATTTAATGAAGCATTAATGTTTTTATTCATTTAAGAGTTATTACATCATTTTCAAGACTTAAAGATGTGATAAGATTAATATTCTCTTTAATATTTTTTTTTATTGGCATAAATATATTCTATGTTGATTCATCACATATTATAATATTATAATATATATTTCATGTTAAAATATTTATTTGTTGTGTAAGAAGAAAAAAACACTAAATTTTCTTTTTATAAATATCTAAAAAGTCAAAAGTTTAAACTATGAACAATAATCAATTTCATGTTATAGTATATAGAGAAAAAGAATATACTTAATCCAAATATTAATTAGAATGTTAGTTTTATAAAACTTCTATATTAAGCTAAAAATTGAAAAAAAGTAGTTTAAAAGTAATATGACATGGAATGAATCATAAGAAGAAAAAAATAAATTAAAATTTTATGAAATAATCTTACAACTATAAATGACCCAAATAAAGTGAATGAAATAAAATAAAATCTTAATTCTAAAAAACTCGTTTAAACATTAGTAAAAATTTCTTATCCTTTAATCAAGTTTCTTCAATGAACATTCAATAAGGTGATCCGAGTCATTAGTAATATTCATCTATGCATATTTATGATGTTGAAACTTGTTAATTCTACTTGCATTTGTATTTATGAGTTTTAACTTTTATGGTACCATAAATTTGGGTTCACACTTATTATCATTATTTTTAATAGCCACTATGATAATTATATGGGTCACGAAGCTTGGGATGATGACAAATAAAAAATAGCCTTAAAAATTTGATATGATATTTAGATGTTAAGAAATTAGTAATTAGGATATTTTGTAAATTTTTTTTAGTAATTTTGTAAATTTTCTTATCGAAATACAAAGCAATATTTTTCTTTTCAAGTTTTGTAAAAAATTTAATGGATTAAAAAAGAAAAGTGTATATAAGCTAACAGAGAAAAAGTAATACATTTTCATTATTTATGATATCATTCTACACCATGAAGGGAGAATGTAAAAGTTACAGAAAAAAACCATGTTTGATTCCTGAAGATATATATGTATATATATATATATACTCAGTTTTCATTCCAGCCGTAGCATTGACGAGATTTGAGATTAAGCCTACAAAGTCCATCCTCAAATATGCCCCAGTAACAATCATGACCAGGACAATTATCTCGATCTTGTCTATAAATATCAAAATAGTGACTTGAACTTCCAAGATAAAACTTACAGAAGTACAATGTTACCTTTGCAAAGACATTAGGAGTAACAACAAAGCTGTATGTTTCACCAGTGTTGATTGTATGAGCCCCGAGATCATGGTGCTTGTCCTTGCAGTGAACAATCAAGTGCTCCTTCTCTATGAAATTCATCATTTCAATGAGTACTTTCGATGGAAAAAGTCCATCTTTTGCTTCAAAAGCCACCACTCCACCATCAATGCCTTTCACTTGCATGCCAAGAACCATGGTTAGCAAGAGATAAAGTATCGACACCATCCTTGCACAATGATAATCATTTAAGTGTCACTTTCTTCATATATAGAACCATTAAATACACACATTGTTTTATGCATGGTTTAATGCACGACGAAAAACTATTAAGAATCATTTATTGCTTTTTAACGTTTGTGTTTTTGTTTGATGAAACATGCGTTTTCTACACAAACAAACATTTGCCTCATTCATATACCAATTATAATAATGTGAATGAATGATAACATTGAAGTTGTGTTGATGTTAGATGACTTTTTCAAACAAAATCGTGTCACCATGACACAATTTATCCATTTCATTAAATAAAAGAAAAATATTAATTTTCATACTCTCTAATAACAATTACACCAATTGTATGAAAAAACAAAGATATTTTATGTAATCATGGAATAAAAAATTAATAAATTCAAGTTATTGTATTATTTTTTTAATTAAAAAATTATATATAATTAAACGATATTATTATCTTGAATATTAATTTTATAAAATGATATTTTATCGGTAATTAACAATAACGGTAGAGTCAGAACATTTTATTTGAAAGACAAAAATATAAAAACTAAAATTTAATGTTTTTAAATCTATTAATAAAAATTATAAAAGAAGGAAACTTATTCCACGTTAGTTTATCAAACTATTATAAAATTCAATGAAAATAAATTAAAAAATATAATTTGTGTAATTTTATTCTCATCTCCTTTTTTTAAAAAAAAAAATCTAAAAGGGTTTGGTTATTGGGATTAAAATTTGGAAATTAAAATTTAGAAATTAAAAGTTAGAATAAAATAAGTAAGAAAACGAAAAAGGTGTAGAAAGAAAGGGAAAGGGTAGTAGCGTCATATTTGAAGAAATTGAAAATCGAAAAATAAAAAACTCGCGGTCTCTCCCATTATTCAAAATGGAAGACGACCACCAATGGGAGCTCTGCAACGACGACGGTTTCGTCTTCAAGCGCAAGCGCCGCCGCATCGACCCTCCGCCGCCGGACGAGGAAGACGAAACGGCGGCGGACAACCTTCGGAGAGAGCGGAAGAAAAAAACCCTACTCAAGCTCAGATCGAAGTACGAGAAAGAGATTCTTCACTGGGAATCATTGTCGAACACCTTGCGCGCACTGCAACAACGCACCACTCTCCACTCTAATCATCAACAACAGCAACAGCCACAACGACTAAACCAAGCCCAATCCCTCCCTTCCACTTCCTCCCCCCTCCTCCGCGACCTCCTATTGCAGGTAAACCCTAATTCGCTAAATCCAGGTTCTACGTGAAATTTTAGGGTTTATAATTGAATTGGATGGAATGTGGATGCGATAATGAGCTGAGTGCGTGCTTGAATTGCACAGGTGGAAGCGCAGGAAGCGATAATTCGTGATGTGTCGAATTTATGCGACGTGGCAGAAGCTGTGTGCGTTAAGAGAGAAGAACAGTTTAAACAAACCTTGTTTGATCTTCCAATTTGGGCGTCACCGAATGACCTCATGGAAGTGCTATGTGGTGATGATGATGATGATTGAAGCCGCTATTGCTTCGCACAATAGCACAACCGATTTTATTATCTGTAAGTGTAACTCTAGCACAGTGACTTCGTGTAGATTAGGCATTTGGCAGAGTGGTAAATATATTTTTAGATTGATTGTGTTATGATGAATATTAAACCTTTTTAGGCTGATGAATCATGAGCATATATATGATGAGTTTAGAAAAAGGGAGGGGAAGAGGGAATCTGTGGTTTTGTATAAAGTTCATTAATTTCTAGAATCTAATTATGTGATTGATTTCTTAGTGTTTCTCATTTGAGTATATGATGAACATTGCTTCTGTTTATCCTTACTACTGGACGACCTTCAAGGTATGATGATACGATACCATGAATTTATTGTATGAGGCATCTTATGCACCAGTTCTTCAATTTATTTTTGTGTATCCATATACTTTAGGATATACCATCGATACACATCGATGAGGTAGCCAAACCTATGAAATATAGATACTTTTATGAGACAATTTATAAAAAAATGTGATTTTGATTTGGATTCTCACAGGTTTATATGTTTTTAAATATGTATCGTATGTTACTATTTTGATAAAATAAGTGTAGCTTACTTATTGTATTTTGTATATCAAGGTATATTGTTGTTGTAGATCAAAATGTGACGCCCTTAAAAATAGAATCTCTGTAGTTCTGTTTTTATTTGACTAGTTGAGTAATGAAATTTATGTATGGTTTGAAGTCATGAAACATTGTAGACAAGTTAGGGATTAGAAGTTGAAAATGATTTAAGAAATGAAGTTACATATGAAAGAAATGAGTAAGTCTAATATAAGAAAATGGTACACAAAGCGTAGTCAATTCATCCTCTCAATACTTCTGAGTTTGCTGAATTTAGAATAAAGGTTCAAATTTTTTTCAAATACATGATAGTTGGAAGAACCCTCTGAGGTTTGATTATGTGTACGTATGCCTCTTCTTCCTAAGCCACTGCCTTACAATTTTCCATCCATCATAAAACCCATATCTATAGTTTATCTAATGTTGACATGATTAAATTAGTCTATGTTTGTTTTATCATTAGACATTTTTTTAGTGAGCACCATGTTCCAACATAAATCTTCAAGCTTTAGAGGTATCTTCACGCATTTCCTTTCACTGTAAAGCTTAAAAGAGAAAAAAAAGTTTTGTTGACACTATAAACAGTAAAAAAAACATAGTTTTGACACTGTTTATAATAATATAATAATATTTTTAAATTAAAAAATAAAATATTAAATTATTAAGGCGTAAAGTGTATATTATAAAGTGTTAATATATCACATTTGCACCGTTGCCAAAAAAAATCACTTTCACCTCTTTGTTTCTAAAGGCAGAGAGATATAAACGAAAGAAAAGCAAAGAAAGTGTAAAAATCTAAAAAGTAAAAAAAAAACACGCAAAAATGATAAGAAATTAATAACTTCAACTTTCCATACATTATTGAAAAGAGTTGTCTAGCAACTATCGAGCAATCCAAAAGATAATCAGATATCTTTTATATAATCAATTATTGTTTAATATTGTGTTTTATAACATAAGTAAATTAAAATAAAAATTAAGCTAAATTATATTATTTTAAAATGACTTTTTAATTGTATTAACATAAAAAAAATCTTACATGTAATATTTTTTATAATTAAATTATAAATGTATATGATAATTTATATATAACTATACTATTAAATTTCACTAATATATGTTTTTGTATTATAATAAAATAAATAGCTAAATGATAAATAAAATGAAATAATTTAATATATTAAGTTATTATTTATTAATATATGTTTTAATTAAATTAAACAATTAAATTAATAAACCTAAATTTTCTGTACTTTATAAAGTAATTTATTTTAACATATTATTATTGTAAAATATAAATTTTTTATTTATTAATATTTGATTATAGTTTTTTTAATTTAAATTTTATTTTAATTATATTTTAAAAAATTTATTTTACAAACTACTTTTTAAATATATTAATATATAAAAAATTATTATATTATATCAATCAAAATTACGTATCCTCGTGCTCCTCTAAATAATCAAAAATATATTAATATACAAACTACTTTCTCTCATTTCTTTTCCTTTTTAATCTCATCCTCATCCTCTTGTAACTAATTAAAATAAAAATATTAAAATAAGATATAAATTAATTTAAGTTAATATTTTATTAACATACATGCTTTGTATATTATAATAAAACAAATAAATTAATCTAAATTTTCTATATTTTATAAATTTATTTTTTTAACATGTTCTTATTTTTAAATATAATTTTTTTATATTAATTTAAATTTTATTTTAGATATATTTTTAAAAATTAATTTATAAATTAAATTATTTTAAAATTTTATTTTATAAATTACTTCTAAATATATTAATATATAAACAAATATTATATTACATCAATCAAATAATTTATACTTTATTTTTTGTCATTTCTTATCCTCACCAATAATGAGGAGAAAGCAGAGAGAAAAACAAAAGTTACATTGCGCACATGATTCTCATTATACAAAGAAATATCACACTAACGTGTCATCCTCATCCTCTTATCCAGATAAAACAGTAGTCTTATGAATAGCTGTCATGTAGTTGGCCAACCCATCTTTCTTTTTAGTTTGCAAACACTATAATTTCTTTCATTATTGTGTCAAACATCCACCATTATTCTGAACATCACAAAAATTTGAACATTCTTCTTATTAAAGTAACACAATCCACAATTTTCTTTGTAAAAAAGCAAGTGAGTATGACGTACATTATTTTATTTGCAAGGTTTTCAAGTCGATTTCATTGAGACGAGAAGGAAATGGCTCAATAGGTTGTATCACAAATCCTGCTTTTTGACATTCATCCTCGAGAAGCTTCACTTGAGAAGTTCCCTCAGGACAAAATGCAACAACAGCTCCTCCACTACCTGTAAATTTTGATGCAGCTCCAACTTTTCTAGCAACCTCTATCATTTTAATGTTCAAATCACCCAGGGCATCATCTCCAAACATTGACCTGCACGTCCCAACAACAAAGTTTAAAAGAAGCCCACAATTCCATTTTTTCATGATGAAATGTTTTTTGGTACACATGATGCATTAATTCCTCTGTAACTTTTAAGTGAAAGGACCCATGGCCCTTCAAATCCACTATTGATGAGCATAGTCTAGACTTTAGATTTGCTGGGGGAGGGCCGTACAAACTGCAGATCATAATGGGACGTGACTTGTGGGGTCGAGTTGACTCCCCTAACTTTATAACTACTTTTTTTTTATCACTGTTTAATTTGTTTATTTTCTAATTTTCCTCCTATAGTGAAGTTTATCCAAACAAAGTATAGAACACAGTATAAGTTCTGGTTATAGATTAGTGTTCTTAGTTGTGAGAAGAACCAATGACTTCCTATAAGCAAGTAATGTGATTTTTTTAATCATCGTAGAAGTGTCAAAGTTGTATCTGTCAAAGAAACTAAATGGTCCAAATGCAGATATCCATGTATAATGAGATAGAAAAACTTGAATCACCTTCGCAGGTCAAAATTTTGATTCATGAGAGTTGCAAATTTGGAGTAGTCCTTTTCTTCTAATACAGTTTTTCCTTCTCCGGCAATATTAGCAATTCCATGCATCGAAGAAACGATGAACTCATCACCATCCAGCCACCTCTGCCGTACTTTACTATGAACCTACAAAGTTGCCGTCACTTCAAACATTTATTTATCTTTTCAAAAAAAGCTTCTAAATATCGAAAAGTCTACTCTTGTTATTAGAAGCACTGTCTTAGAATATCACTTTCATCGTAGCATATAGTGACTAACCCAGTGCCATAAATCTAAAAGCCCACTTAAAAAGATAAAAGGACCATGAAAGTTAATTCAATATATCAAGAAATAATTAAAAAACACACACATTTTCAAGAACACAAAACATGCAAATGGGATTCTAGGAGCATTGAGTAAAAGCAAAGATGAAGCCATTCCATGTCACTCATGGACTGACCTTTCCAGAATCACTAGGATTGTCCGCATAGATGAGATACAGAGGAGGAAGGAGACTCAAATCCATGGGTATGTAAACACCATGGCCCAGCTCATCCATGTTCTCCTTGCTGAAGTCCTACAAAAGCAGAGCAAGTGAACATAGTAAAACTAGTGCCTAAACACAATCACGATTAGTTGATTACACAGAGCAAAATCTTTAAGTAGCAGCAATCATAATCTCATTACATTACAAGAAATTGCAGGCAAATACGATAAACAAACACGGTTCAAAAGAGTCCAAAATTCCCGAATCCCAAATCAAGACCGCAAATCTCGCAACCAAAATCAAGACCTTAATCTCTGTTTCCAAAAATCCCTGATCGGTTCAAAAAAATCAAAAAAGAAAGAAAGAAACAAAGCAACCAACCATGTAAACCAGTCCACCGTAAACTTGCGCAACCCGATCCTGAAGGCCGGCGACAATCCCGAGTTCTTTCTCGGCGGCGAGAACGAGGTTGGGCCTGATCTGGACCTTGACAAGGTCCCTGACTTGGAAGAAATCCAGCAAACAGCTCAACGCAGCACACACAATCGCGCTGGATCCCGAGAGACCAGCCTGAAGAAATCAAGAAAGAAAAGAATTCCGATGAGTGAACGGAAACTCAAGAACAAAGTAAACGGAAACTCAAGAACAAAGTAAACGGAAACTCAAGAACGAAGCAAACGCAAACGCAAGTACCTGGCGAGGGATATTGGTGTCGTAAGAGAGCGTGAAATTGGCGTCGGAGAGTTGAATAGCGTTGTCTCTGCAGTAACCGTAGAACACTTTGCAAATAGCCATGAGCAATCGCACGCCTCCATAGTAGCCGCCGGAGCTCAACCGCGTGACCTGAAACCGGAAGAAGAAGGTGCAATGAAGAGAATGAAAAATGAAGAAGAGAATGAAAATTGAAGAAGAGAAGGGAATGAGGAAGGTACCAATTGAGGGAGCGATGAGAAATGGACGAGATCGTGAAGAGGGTGGGGCTGGATGACGAGTTCCGGAGAGGGGCGGAGGGTGACGGTGGCGGAGAAGTTGGCGAGGCTAAACGATATCGTTTTGCCGTAATAAACGTCGCTTGGGTTTCCGAGTAAGCCAACTCTTGCATAAGCCTTGTGCGTTATGGCTTCTGTGTCTGTAACCATTTTCAACTTTTTCTCTTCTTTTCTTTTCTCACCTCTTTCTTTCAATTATAAGACTTAGTAAATAATATCTATATTTATAAGCACCATTATAACTAATTTTTTCATATACCTAATTCTTTTTTTATTTTTAGTATTTACACTTTGTTTGTAACCACAATATACCTATAAATTAATTATGATTGAAATAAGTTTGTGATAAAATTAAATATGACATATACACAATATTTATGATAAAATAAACAAAATATGAAAACACGTAAATTTACAATTTATAATGAATTAGAATGTTACCTTATAAATTTATAGTTTATTTTAATAAATATAAATACTCATATAGTAACGATAAAATTAAAAAATACAGATACACAAATAAAAAAATGCAATATTCAGTTATGATAAAAAAAATAGGTACATAATAATGATGAAAAAAAAAAACCAAATACACAATAATGATAAAAATAAAAATATACAACAATGACAAAAATAAACAATGTGAATACATAGGTGCGAGAAGAAGATATACACAACACTGAGTAGAGGATAAATATATTAAAATAATTTTAAAATTTGAATATGTTATATTTGTAATATTATAGATGAGCCAATCTTCCATCCATATTTGTTATTAGTTTTTCATACTGGTATTGGTGGCAATTTGAATTGTAAAAACTTATTTTAATTTGATTAAAATTTATATTTAATTAAAATTAAATGAATTTGAATAATCGGAAAATTTATCATATATTACTACTATGTTAATTATGTTTTGATAATAATATATTACTAGGTGCACTTATAAAATTTATGTGTCTTTCTCACGTGTATTTATATTTATTAAAATAACTATAAATTTATACGAATAATATAAATGTGTAAATAATGATATCGTTTATTCAATTTTAATAATTATATATAAATGATACAAATAAAAAATATGGATACATGATATGCATGTGTTCTCACTAGTATATATAATGAAAAAAAATGTGAATATACATATATAAAAGTGTCTGTATTTTCGCTAGTACTAATAAACATATTTCAAAAGCTTTAATATTAGATATTATTATACAAGTGACTATTAATATATTTCAAACTTGTATTATGTAATGTTAGAAATACTTCGTCTCTCTAATATTTTTTTTTTATTGAAAAAAGTAAAAATTAAACCATCTCAACATTGATCACATACAAATAAAGTCTTACAAATAAAAGAAAACATTTAAAGTTAAAAACAAAACCCTACTAATTATAAGGTGGAAGATAAAACCACTACACTTTTTATCTTCCATATAAAATAATTGAAATACTCATATTTATTCTTTAAAATAAATAATGATAAGATAATTAAATACTCCTAATCATCTTTACCGTAAAAAATTATATACATAAATAAATTTACACTTAAGAGTACATACAATAAAATTATTTTAAATAAATTAGTTGATTTATCATTGTTTATTGTGAGAGAAAAAAGAAAAATCTTTGAATAAAAAAGTCAAACTAACCAATACCACCACCTCACATGTTATTTATTTATGGAAATTTTATTTTAATAATCCATTTATGATTAATTAAAAGCATACACAGTTTCTTTTAATATTTTCATTTTAAAGTCATTTTCTTCTCATCTTTACTCTTTAATTTATTAATCTATTATCGTATGCTTTAAATATTCAGGTCAACACTACAGTTCCATTGACTTTGCCATTCGTATATGTAAAAAATCATACTAATAAAAAAAAATAAAAGATTTTTTCAAAATTCGTCATATATTAAAATTTTACTTTGATATAAAAATAATCATATTTCAAAATATCTCGTAAATTTTATTTTATAAAGTTAAAATTATATAAAATTTATTATATGAATAAATTTGATAAAATTGAGATAAATTTAAAATCAATTTTTTAATAAATTTATATAAAAAAAACATTTAAGAAGAAAACAAAAGTAAACTAAAAAAACACTGTTTTTAGTTTGTGACAGTGACTGAACTCCTTCCGCGGTTTTACTTTACCAGCTGAATGGCACTCATTGAATGTTGAATACGCGTTGCAGAGATTAATAAAATATAGTAAAGACAATTTCTTTTATCTTCCACCACCTTCTTTTCTTCATTTCTCAATCTGGGTGGTTAACTTTCTCTCACTTTTCAACCTCTTTTTTGCATTCTCATAAAAAAATGAAAGCTTTTGTTTTTAGATATTGTTGTTTTTTCCATTGTGAATAGTTTTCTGCTGACAAGGCTGTTGTTTTTGGATCTTTGATTTGATTTCTTTCTTTTTTTAACACTGCTATAACTTCTGGGTTTGTTGTTGAGTGCCTCCTTACATGTGGGGTTTTATTCTCTGCCTCCCAAACAAAGGCAAGTGTTGATTTTTTCCTCTTTTTTAATGATCCATGTTCCTGATTTTGGGGATAGGAGTGTGTGTTGGGAAAGTCGCCTCTGGGGTGTGCTAAAGTCTTGCCTTTTTTCCTCTTTCATAAACTCCTAGGGGTTATAGCTTTCTTGCATGTTGCTATGCAACTGATTCATAGTTCATGCCAGTTAAGGGTCTTTTTCTTTTAGTAGGTTGGTGTGCTTCCACATGTGTTACTGTGTAATGCAGAGAATGGCATGCTAGATAGATTCACATTTTTTTTGAGGAAAAACAAGGAAAATGGGATCTGGCAACGAGGTTCACTCAGTTGAGGAGTTCAGTTTGGAATCCAAGTGGCTTGTAGATCCTAAACAACTGTTTGTTGGCCCCAAAATTGGAGAGGGTGCTCATGCCAAAGTATATGAAGGAAAGTAAGTCAAACCTATTTCATCAGATTCTATTTTTGGAATCAGTTTTTGTTTTGAATCCTTTTACACAAATTTCTAACTCAATTTTCTTCTAAATATTTAGTGCAAAGTTTGTCTTGACCTATAAGTCAACATTAACATGCCTCTCCTTTCTTCTATATTTGCATCCAATTTCACACTCATGTGTTGTACACTATCTGTTTGGAGAAATAAACATTCTGTGTCCATTAGATAAAGTTATTTACTTCTTGAATTGCTGATTTTCTGATTGCAGATATAAAAATCAAAACGTTGCTGTTAAGATCATCAACAAGGGAGAAACCCCGGAAGAGATTTCAAGGAGAGAGGCTCGGTTTGCCAGAGAGGTTGCTATGTTGTCGAGAGTTCAACACAAAAATCTGGTTAAGGTTGTATATTAATTTTTAACAAGGTATAGTTAGATAGATAGATATACATATATATATATATATATATATATATATATATTTTAATCAGAATTGGCAATAGACTGAGGTTAACTAGTACTTAGATCACGTTGGTATTGATGGACTTGCAAAAGTTTTGTCTCATTGAAGGTCTTATTTTTGGTTTGGTTCCAGTTTATCGGGGCTTGCAAAGAACCTGTCATGGTTATAGTAACTGAACTTCTATCAGGTGGAACATTGCGCAAATATCTCTTGAATATGCGGCCAAAGTGCTTGGATATGGCCATGGCTGTTGGATTTGCTCTTGATATTGCCCGAGCAATGGAGTGTTTACACTCCCATGGGATCATTCATCGCGATCTTAAACCTGGTATGTCTATGTAAATGTTGAACTTAGTGGTTTTTGTTGAGTTTTAGCTTGATTGTAACTTACATTTGGTGGAATTTTGCATCCTGTTTCAGTTACATGTTTCCTTTGTACATGCTTCCTTAGTAGATCCTTCAAGTAATTTTAAAAATGATTGGTAATTTGGCCTCTTTTCCTTGTTGGTCACTACACTGTCCTCCTATTTTGTTTTGATGTTTGATTGAATTGATCTTGATCGAACTAATTCTGAACTGTTGAATGTAATGAAGTTATGTAGCCATATTAGTCTCAACCATAGGTTTATATTGGAAGGTGTGTTTTTCTTTGGAAATGCCATTGTTGATTTTTGAATGCCACAATCCTTGTCCTAATGGAAAAGTAATCAAACTATGAAAACTGACGTTGTCCCTTTGCATCAGGGGAGACTTCTGGAACTAGGGCATGTTAGTTTTTAGTCCATTGTTGTCTCATTATAGAGTCCAATCCTTGATGAAATTGAATCCCTTGTTAGGCCATATTTCTGAGCTATTGAGTTTGGGTTGAGATGATGGTGAATATGCTATATAAGAAACAAATCTGAAAATTAGCATACAATTGGCAGCACTATCTAGTAGAAGTGTTGCCATTCAATCTGCTCTACATATCAAAGAACAACACAGTGTTGATAACTTGCTTCTTTCCTTTTCAGATAACTTGATCTTGACAGCTGATCATAAGACAGTTAAACTTGCTGATTTTGGACTAGCCAGAGAAGAATCCTTAACAGAGATGATGACTGCCGAAACAGGAACGTATCGATGGATGGCTCCTGAAGTACGTCTTAACTACTTTAAACTATGAACAACTATAGATCTTCCAGTTTTGTGTTATGTAATTGATCGTTACTATCTGTTTGGTGGCAGCTTTACAGTACTGTTACTCTGAGACAAGGTGAGAAGAAGCATTACAACCACAAGGTGGATGCCTACAGCTTTGCAATTGTGTTGTGGGAACTCATCCATAATAAGTTGCCCTTTGAAGGCATGTCTAATCTACAGGCTGCATATGCAGCTGCTTTTAAGGTAGATTTATAGTTACTTTATAATGCTTCTGATTAAGGTCATCACACTTGCACAGTTTATGATCCTTGAAAGTGTGAAACATTTAAATGTAATCAGTGTGCAAATATGCATTTTTCCAACCATAAAGAAAAAAGACCATTTCATCATTTTTGTTTCTTGGCCAGAGTAGTCTAATTCAAATGTTGGCATTTCAGATTCATAACACTTTTTTAGTTGTCATTAGGCTATTTTCATCATACATTTATTTCAGATTCATGGCTTGATTATTCAACTATTTCAGAATACAAGGCCAAGTTCTGAAGACCTTCCTGAGGATTTAGCTCTGATTGTAACTTCATGTTGGAAGGAAGATCCAAATGATAGACCGAATTTCAGTGAGATCATACAGATGCTCCTTCGATATCTCTCCTCCATTTCACCACCAGAGCCAGTTGTTCATCTGCGGATGACTTCATCAGATAATGTGGTGTTGCCACCAGAATCTCCTGGTACAAGTGCACTAATGCTTGCAAGAGATGACTCTGGAGAAACCTCAACAGCCAAAGCTGAAGACAGGCCTAAGGGGTTTTTCTTCTGCTTTAACCAGTGTTACTGAGTCCTCAAAAAACACTTCACTTTGGGGCTGTCCCAGATCATACGTAGGAAAACTAAATAAAACCACATTCACAGATTGTAAGCTAGAATCTTAATGAGAAAATTGTCAACTGTTATCAGATACCGAGTTCAGTAGCAAGCAGCAGCTAAGAAAGCACCTTTGCTCTCAACAAGAGTTGTTGGCAAAGCTCTCTTGAACAATCATGTTAACTTTCTTCTGACTCATAACCAGAAACTTATGGGGTAAAGGTTACTGAGATGTAATGAAATGTCATTGTAAAGCAAGGCTCATCCAAAGACCTTTATCTCTTTCTTGTTCATGTATGTGACATTGCCTTTCATGTGTTGCATTCATGGAACCATGTATGGTTGCCAATTTCTCACGCTTCTTTCTTTCATCCAAGAATAATGCATCTATTTGCAATGAACATAGTATCAATATCACAGCAAGCAGAAAAACTGGTTTTCCATTCCCACCTTGTAAAAGAAAGGTAATATTTTTGGGATAAAGAGAATATATTGATAATGTATTATTTATACTTAATCACACTTTTATATATAACTAAAACAAACACTGATCACACTAATCATTTTAAAAGCAACTTTTACTTTTATGTAAAAAAAAAGCATATTTACAATAATTAATCCTGCAATTTTCCTTACACTGATAACAAAATTAATTTCTTGAGTTTGAAGTTGCACTGAACAACATGGGTCCTACACGCTTCCATTCACTCAGAACTGTCCTATAACAGCTCTTGTCACAGCATGATATCATAAATTAATAACAGCTACATTATAGTAAAAAAAAAAATATCTTAAAAATTACATTAACTTGGGAAACAAGTTAGTCACTGAGGATAGTAACGTAATTTACTATAATCTCTGTTTGGCTCGCATTTCAGAGCGACAACACCGTAACTTCCGAAGCCCAGCCTCGAACAGCTTCAGTCAATAGTGGTCCCACTCATCTTCAAGGTTTGTGCTTCTTAAGTACACAACCCAATATAAGAAAATTAATTAATTTAATTCAAATTATACAAGCATGGTTCTAAATATTCATGCACTAAAAAATATTTTTATATTCACTTTTGTTTTAAATGGTTTATATATATATACATATATATATAAATATAAAGCATTGACTATAATGGTTTTTTTTTCTTAATGACACTCACTACGTTGTCCACTCGCCCAAGTAAACTACTCAAACACCTTATATAACTCACCCCATTAAACGCGTTTGTGTCTTTCTTTCTCATCTTCTTCTCTAACCATGGCTAGGTGAGCTTAATGTTTAGCATTAGAAAATTGCGATGCAAGTTTCATAATTTGCGTGCAAAGTTTTCTGCTTTGGTTTTTTCTTCACACCCCATTTGGACATTTCGGTTGTATCTTCTTCTTATGAATGATCTAGAGTGTGGGTCGGAGTCCCTTTGTTGAGTTGATGAGGAAAAAACACTTGTTCGTTTTCTGGGTGGTCTTGTTTCGGAAACTTGTGTCAGAGAAATGTCACCTTGCTCGGTTTTTGTAGGTGCTTCTTTTAGTGAAATAATCGGTTAAGTAAGGTGGTGTATTTTGTAGGGTGAAGTTGAGGTTTGGCTTTTGTGGTTGATGACTTGATGGTGATGGTGTTAGTGTATAACATATTGACATGTTTGAATGTTTTTAATTCCATTTATGGAGAGATTGTTAGCGGGTACATAGTGTGACATTCTCATTTGGAGTTTAGTGTGTGCTGCTTAAGTTGGAAATACTTGCAGCTTCTTTCTACTTCTAGCACTGCACTGTGGAAAGAAACACTTGTGGAATGCCAAATGCTGATTTGTGGCTTTCTGGGTGGTTAAAATGCAATCACTTGTCATGTAGATGTGATCATGTGAAGTTGTAGGATATTTACCTTGTGATACATGCACTCGTACGATGGTTGAGGGATGATTAGGTTTGATCTCTGGATACTTATGGAAATGGAATGATACATTTGGAGAGGTTAATCCCTTAAATAAATCTCAGTTTACAAGGATTAGTGATCTTCTCTCAAATATACCTTGGAGAAATAAGAAAAGCATGAACTGAAAGAAAAGAAAATGAAGAGAAGTAGTGGAAAAGAAAGTTTGTCCTAGTTTTAGAGTATACATGAAATGTTGTGTTCCCAAAATTTCTTTGATACTTTCTGCATGTTTTTCTTCATTTGTCCCTGTCTCTGTTTGTCTTTTATCATTGACACCGTTGATGTCATGAAACATCCTGAATATCATCACAAGAGACATGGATTTTCCCTTCTGAGTCATCTTGTAAATAAATAGAAGTTTCAAAAGCTTATTTGGTTGAGTCGTTCTTGTGAACTTCTGATAACTTCAGTGTATTTTCTCATACATAACATGAAGTTCTTCAGGTAAACGATGTGCGATTTTGAAGTGGTGACTTTGTTTTGCAGGAGCTGGCTTAATGACATTGGAGGATTTGCAACGAAAGTGAAAAATACCACTCTCTCAGCTGCTGATCAAATGAAGAACTGTGAAACATATCGTGAATGCCCCAAATGTCATTATCACTCTAATAACACTGATGTACGTCCTAATTCAACATCTACTTAATCCCAGATCGTGTGGTGTTCTTCAAATTCACACATACACTAAATTAGAAAAAATGCTATAAAGTAGTTAATGCAACCACCTTTTCTTTTAGTCTAATAAATCAATTCAAGTCCTTAAAGTTTGCAGACTTTACCTGTGTACCAGGATTAAATTCTGGAAACAGTTCAGGTTTCATGATTATTTATGCATGAGTTGGTGAGTAAAGTGCAAACATTACCAATAAACTAACAAAACTCAATCGTTAAAGAAAAAATCACTCATCAATTATTGGTATTTCAATGCATTCATGATTTGTCATGTATATATAGTATTGAGAATTGATGTTCCTATCCATGACTGGTATTATTTACTTTTATACTTTAAAGTGAGTTGTTGTGTTTAGGGGAGACAAATCCAAGAACTACCTTGTTGCATAATTTTCATTAGGAATATTTGTTTGCCTGTGCAGGTTTCTCATGAGTGGCCTGGCTTTCCTGTTGGTGTAAAGTTTGATCCTTCTGATATTGAGCTTTTAAAGCATTTGGAAGCAAAGTGTTGTGTTGGAAACAGAGAGCAGCACGTGTTTATTCATGAGTTCATCCCAACTTTAGAAGGGGAGCAAGGTATTTGCTACACTCATCCAGAAAATCTTCCAGGTAAAGGTTTTCTCCCCTTTTAAAATACTTTTAACACTAACCATTTTGTTCCACAAAACATTGAGTAATGGACTGGTAGTGAACCTGCCAAAGACCTCAAAGAAGCTACTTAAACACTTCCTTAAGATAATGGTCCTTGGTTGAATAGGCTGTGAAGTGTTATGAAGATAAAATGGATGTAAAATCAGTGTGTATTCTGCACCTTATCAGGCAGTATTGCTCATTGATACCTGACTAAGACAAAAGACAAGTAACAAAAAAATTGATTCTCCTCAATCATAAAGTATAAGTCTAGTTAAACCTCAATCAACATATAACAAACATTCTTGGCTTATGGGTCCTATTCTATGAAACTTGGACAAACCTCTTCAATGTTGTGTTCCATGTCCGACATGTATATGATAGTAACACTCATACAACATATATTGAAGACTCTGCTAAAGTTTTGAATTTAAAAAAGGTTTATTTTCGTCATCAACACAACTCTAACATAGCTCCGACATAGTTCCAACACACCATTAATGAGGGTAGACAAGGTGAATCTTTTTTAGAAGTTAGAAACTCAAACTTATTGATTGTATAAGTTTCTATTTTAATTGTAGAAATAAGTAGAGCATATCCTATAATCTTAGATTATGTATGTATTATTAGGAACATTTATGTTTATTCTTGCATCTTATTTTTATATATTATGAAATTCTTTGAAAGTTGTTAATTTGTTTTTAGATCAACTTTAACTATAGTGTCTTTTTCATTATTAAATAAGGGGAGGAATATCTTAAATGAATTAGATTTTCTAGATTTAGATGGATGAATTAGGTTCATTTTTGTATTAGACAGACAACAATATGTTCAAATTGTCATGCTTGATTAACTTTTTATAAATAATTTAGAAGGTATAAATATTGATTATCAATTAAAAAATTCATAATGTCTAAGAGATGATAATTTTCCCACTGTCTTTAAACTATAAGTAACAAAGTTTTAGAAAAAAATTAATTGATTTCTATATCTAGATACCAGATCAAGATGGAGCAAAGAAAAGGAAAAGATATCAGATCATTATGTTTCCCTTGAGCACATTCTCTAAATATGTTATTCATGTTTTGTTTCAGGTGCTAGGAAAGATGGGAACAGTGTTCATTTCTTTCACAAAACAGCTAATGCATATGCTACTGGGAGAAGGAAACGTAGGAAGATTCATCATCAAGATGGTTTGACTGAGGAGCATGTTCGTTGGCACAAGACTGGTAGGACCAAATCTGTGACAGAAGATGGAGTTCATAAGGGCTTTAAGAAGATCATGGTCCTTTATATAAGGTCTAAGGAAGGGTCCAAGGCATATAAAACCAATTGGGTGATGCATCAGTTCCATCTAGGGAGTGAAGAAGAGGAGAAGGATGGTGAATATGTGGTTTCAAAAGTATTTTATCAGCACCAGAAGCACACTGAGAAGAATGAGGAGAATACAGTAGTTGAAGATTCTAACATAGCAGCACAAGCAGGTCCAAGTACCCCAAACCCAAATCCCCCAACTCGACCTTGCACAGGCAAATGTGATGACCATTTTGATGAAAATGAGCTTCTCTCATTCATCCAGGTGTGTAGTTATTTTTTATGCATCTATTGCATTTAAGAGTCCATTACATTTCAGCTTCTACTTGTGCACATTTGATGGACACATCATGAAAAACCAGTGACTTATGTGATTTTTTCTTGAGAGAAAAGAGGCAAAGTCAATTGACATTTTTCACTAATTTTCCAAACAACTGTGATCTTTGCTTCACTTTTAAGACATATTTGGTCATTGAATTATGATATATGGAATGATTTAAATGAAAGGTTATCAGAAAGAAAGAAAGAGACATGATTCGTATTTCTGATATCTGCTTGCTACATTTACTCATGGTGAAGTTGTTGATTCTCACAAATTAGGATGCCAAGCCTATACCTGGGGAATCACTTGCCCCACCATCTGATGTTCAGCATGAGGATATTAAGGTTGACCCTGCATGGTTGGCTGGTGAATCACAGCCTGATTGTGACTTTCATGAATTAGAGGAAATATTGTTAATGTCAGATTCATCTGCTCTTTTTAATCATTCTGGATTGGCCTCCCCTTTGAATGGCACTGCAAACAGTTTGGTTGCACCAGGAAACACTAATGATTATGCATCTTCTGGAGTTTCTCTCCTGGACACCCTGGAATTGGAATCTCCTCCAGATTTTGATCTTTCTGTAAGTTTTAACTCACTCTTTTAGAGCTCTCCAATAGGTTGTTAACATCCTCTCATTGCTCTTTGATTCTCATTTTCATGCAGAATTTGCAATTTGGCTCTCAAGACAGCACCCTTCAGTGGATGGACAAGCTATAAGCTTTTGCTTTGAATGAAGCAACTCTTAGTTGGTTATGTTATGATGCTTACTCCCTTAGTGTTATGGAAAACAGATTAACCTGTTGCAGTCATTTTTACTACTCCAAGATGCTAAGATAGTGTGTATAAAGCTCAAATTTTCATGATGTGGTGCTCACAAGCACAAACTTTATGGCTGTGTCATGTTTTTGCACTGTTGTTGTAACTTGTATATGTTGTCATAAACTATTATGCAGAAGTTGGAAATCTAAAAGTTGACTAACAAAACAAACAATTGATAATTTGTTTTTCAAGTTCATTTGTATGTGAGGAATTGTTTTGAATTTGTTCCAATTGTTTCTATTCCAGTGCCTCATTCTTCTTGGTAATGCCATGTTTGCAAGTTCATGCAGTTTCTTTAGAAAACTTCTGAACAAGTCACAAGAGAAGGACATAAGGAAGGAAAATAAATCAAATTTTCAGGTTAAATATATATAACAGTTACATTACATCGATTTAACATTTACCATTGTTTAATACATTTCGATTTTATCATTTTTTTAAAAAGTGTTTGTTAGATTAAAAGGTTCATTTAGATAAATCATATATACAAAAGTTTATATTAATTTAAAATTATTTGACATATATATAATAAAATTAATGTAATATATTTTTAAAATACATTAAAATACGAATAATTTGATCACTTTAATATTAATATTTTATTTTAATAAAATTGATATGAATAATTACAATCAAACAAAATGATAATTTAACGAGTGAATCAATAAGATAAACATTTTACATGAAATTAATTATAATGTAACATTTGATATAAGCACATTGGTATAATTTAACTTATATTTTAATTACTTTTTACATACTAAATTACTTTAAACTTAAAATATAATAATTTTAAAATCGATCAAAATGATTTATAAACTTTCAAACAATTTTTCAAATGTAAAGTTGGATTTGAAACCAAAATAATTATTTAGATTTTAATCCATAAAAATTCAATCTATTATTTAAAATATAAATTTGGATTTTTAAAAATTATTTGTCGTCCAAAAAGAATATATGAAGAGAGAATAACTAGGGCGCGTTTGGGAGACAAAGTTCAAAACCCTGCAACTCTTTGGCCTCTGCCAATGTCAAACCCAGAAACGAGAAACGCGAATTGTGGATGATTGGTGATCAAAGGAAGAGAAAGCAACAATGTTTGGTGCCAGAAATCTTCAAAAACATTGCTTCAAACCCCTTTCCTCTCTGTTTCAACTTCAATCGTACCTTCTTTTCCCTCTATCTCTCTCTATTTACTAGCAAATGCTTAAACCCCTTTTGCTCTCTCACATCAAAGTTCTCATCTTTACTTCACTGGCCAACAAATTCTCTCGCTTTGATTTTAATCAATTTGTGTGAACTTTACTTATTTTGATTTAACAGAGAATAAAAATCTCTTTTTTTTTTCTAATTATTTTATGTACACTGATGCTATTTTATCAGAAATCACTCTATGTTTTGTGTTTGTGTGTTTTAAGGAAAAGGGGTTGATTGTGATTTGTGTTTATTCAGAAATGTTGTGCCTTTAGCTCACACGCCTGAGTGCAGCAACATTGTTAAAGTTGAAGAGGCATGCCATGGAGTTGGTTTGTATTGTTATGTTAAGCAGTTGAATCTTTTGAATGGATCATTGTTGTCCCGAGCAATGTCAACTTCCAAAGGAAGGAGTATGCGCAGTAAGGTGGAGAGGCGAATGCAGAAAGAGTCTGGGAAGACTTTGAGGGAGATTCGGAGGGCGAAAAAGTTGAAGAAGAAACTCATGACTGAGGAGGAGAGGCTCATTTACAATCTCAAAAGAGTGTGTTCTCCAACTGCCTTTTCATTAACTGTTTTTTTGGAGTTTAATTTGTGATTCTTGTTTTGAGTTCATCTAATGTTATGTGCTGGAACAAGTGTCTGAGATTTGTGTTAAAAAAATAATTATATGGTTTCTGAATGTAGATGTCTTCCTCAATCTTTTATTCCAACTCTGAAGGTCTTAGACTATTTAACAAAAATTGAAAAAAAATGAAAAACGAAAATATTCATGTACATTGTTTCTAAGTGAAAGTGGTATAGAGAATTGGCTTATAACATGAGATATCTAAACTTAGGTTTCTGAGTAAAATGGGGCATCTCAACAGTTTTCATGATTGCTGCTTATAACATTTTCTTAATGAAATTCAGCTGATTGTTTGAAAATTAATGAAGCCAAGGTGCCTCAAGGAAGTAAGCATTTGAGATGAGAGACCTATATGTTTGAAAGAGAGGAGGGGGTGCTACTTAAGATTCTTCTTGTTCTTCATTTAAGGCATTGAATCTTCCCAATCAACTTTAACTTGTTTCGTCTTGGTTATTTCTCTAGCTTTGATTGTTTAGCTATTAGCACATATACTGATAATCATGAAATGCAAAATTTCAAATCATGATACGTTTTTAACTTAATGTTGTTGTAAGTGCTTGTTATATAAACATTTGGTTAAATCTTATTCTCCTACCTTCCAACTTTTGTAGGCCAAGAAGAAAGTGGCATTGCTTCTGCAAAAGCTCAAGAAGTATGACCTACCAGATCTGCCTCCTCCTCGGCATGATCCAGAGCTCTTTACACCTGAACAGCTTCAGGCATTTAAAAAAATTGGATTCCGGAATAAGAACTATGTCCCAGTCGGTGTTCGTGGTGTCTTTGGAGGGGTTGTGCAAAATATGCATCTCCATTGGAAGTTTCATGAGACTGTGCAAGTTTGTTGTGACAATTTCCCCAAGGAAAAAATAAAAGAAATGGCTTCAATGCTTGCTAGATTGAGTGGGGGGATTGTTATAAACGTTCATAATGTGAAAACAATCATTATGTTCCGTGGAAGAAATTATCGTCAACCCAAAAATTTGATACCTATTAACACCCTTACAAAGAGGAAGGTAAGCTTGCAATTATATATTCCTTATTTGACTGCATCACTCTCTGTATATAAACAGTAGCGATTCTTTGCCTGTAGTGGATCTCCATCAGCTTGCCTAAGGCTATACCTCAGAATCATGATCTGTGATGTTTATGGGCCAATATTGTTCATTATAATGCAAAAAAATATTATATTTGCCTGTTTATTGTAGCTGTGTTGGTAAACTTACTCCCGCTTACAAAAAATATCCCTAGAAGAATGTAAGGGAAGAAAGTTAAAGACAGTTTGTTAGTGACTAACCAAATTAAATGCTTTTGTTTTATTGATTATGCTTACATGACAGCTTTTATGAAAATATAGCTATTATGGTTAGGCTTAACTGCTTTAACTTGCTTGGTCTTTTTTTATCTTCCTTGTTTTGAAAAATCATTATTTTTGCCCCTAGCTATTTACATACTATTCAAAGAAGTTGATATTTGAGGAGGTAATGTCTTTGTTCTTGTCATTGCACACAGGCTCTATTCAAGGCCAGATTTGAGCAGGCTCTTGAATCTCAGAAGCTAAACATAAAGAAAATAGAACAGCAGCTTCGACGGATGGGAGTAAATCCTGAGGATCCAGCTGCCATGGCTAGCATCCAGAGAGTTGCTTCCACATTCTTCAATGCCATCGACAAGAAAGAAGGAAGTCCTTATGTCTTCCGTGAAGGTAAGCAGTCAATAATAGAACCTGCTGAAGGTTTGGAAGAGTCAGAGCCTACTGTTGATAGTGATCAGGAAGAGCTTGATCGATTCATTGCTGAGATAGAGGATGCAGCAGATAAAGAGTATGAAGTTGAAGAGGCAAAAGAAAAAGAAGAGTTTGGTAGAATTAGATACTGGAACAGAGAAGAATATGGTGGAAGATACAGAAGCTCAGATGTTTCTAGAAACGATGACCATGATGTTGAGGCTAGCGGCTCAAGGGTTTGGCAGAGTAGGCAACCCAAGCGTTACGCTATGGATAGTGATGATGAAGAGAATGCTCATTTTGACAATGATGATGATGATGGTGAAGATGATGAGTGGCGTTTCAATAATATTGATGATGCTAATGATCTTGACAGAAATTCTAATGGATCTGAGGGAAGTAGAGGAAGGTTCAAGGAAAGTAGGAGGAAGAGAGAAAAGCAGAATAATCCTGAAATGGGACAACACCGAGATAACACAAGTTCAAATAGACATGCTGGAGCCAAATTTAGGAGCAATGTGAGCATGGAAGATTCGGAGTCAGAAGGCATGTTCAGTGATGTTGAAAATGCAATGTGGGAGTCTGAGGACGATGAGAATAATCACTCAGGACATTTGAGAAAGTCCAGTGACAATAACTACAAGAGTAGTAGCAGTGATGATGAGTATACACATCAAGCAATGAGAAACGAGCGTGGTGTGAAGGGTCATAAGGGTAAGGTTGGTGATTCTGCTCAACATTATAATAGTTTTGGTGCACCAAAGAGTTTGAGAGGTAAGCACGGAGTTAACAAAGTTGATTCTGAATCCATAGATGAATTTAGCGGTTCAGAAAACTGGCTGTGCCCTTCAGATGCTGAAGAGGACACTAGGGATGAAGGAGACTACCCTACAAAACAAAATAGTAATGTGATCAAAAGTGATATACCTAAGAGGAGAACACCAAAACAGGCAGATGAGGCTTGGGACAGTGATTAGTCCAGTAAATGCAAGACCTCATTGCATTGGTATTTTTTAGGTCGTTTATTCCTGCACTCAAACAAGTATCAGTCTATACTCTCTTTTAAACCTAGAAGGTTAGTTCAGAATGCAAAGTCTATTCCAAAATGCATGGGAGGTCTCACAAGAAAATTGTGGAGATCAGGAAGAAACACCCAATGATTGGTCCAAACAGAATCTTGAAATGAACCCCAATGCACAATGCAGCCCTTTTATTCAGTTCTCACAGGGTATCTTTTTCTCACCACTGTCACATGTTATCTGCATAAATCCTCAAGTAATTGCTAGCCTACTACTCATGTGATGTATGTGGCTTATTCTTGGTGGTGTTTGAAGCCTCAGACTTTGACTATCTGAAGAAGAATATTGTTTTATAGCATTTTTTTATTGAGTTAATCAATTGGAATTGAAAGAGATGAGGGGTATGTTTATTTATTGAAAGCTACACATCAATATAGGTCTTAAGCTGTCTCATGGAAGAAGAAAATAATGTAAAAATAATGTAACTCAAAATCAATCTCTAAATTTTAGTTCTGGAAAGTTAAATGGAAAACCTTTTTATATAAGCTAAGTATACTAATTAACTTTAATATGTTTCTAGTTTTAGAGATAATTTGGTTTTAATCTCTGAAATTTATAATTGATTCTCTAATCATTGTATTTGAAAAAGAAAATATGATGGAGGCATTCAATGAAAGGGCAGAGAACATAATTGAATAATGATGGTGTTTTTAGACACACCTTTTCAACCTAATCCGTGCTCCTAATAAAAATGTACTGTTCAATGTACCTGTCACACCATGCAATGCAGTCATCATCTGCTGTACATTTTCTACAGAGTCATGAAGTCTACCTAAAGTGTATTAGTTTCTCAACGAAGGATGTTTCATTTAATTCTATTCTTACTATATTGATTATGCGTGACGTATACTTTTGGTTCTTAAGACTTTTCAGAAACTTGTTCTTTTATTTTAAAATCAAACAAAATTAGTTTGTTTTTTCTTTTATCAATTTTGCCACTTGAATTCTTAAGTGGTCCTTTTTTAGAAGTACATTGTAAACCAAATTGACTTTTCAACTATATTATGGTATGTACAAATGGGAATGCTCACTTGACCTTTCTTTGTAGAAGACATAAAAGTTAACTACTATTATAATAATAATAAATTAGTAGTAGTGATTTTTCATATAAACCAAAACCAAAATATCAAGGACACAATCAAAATTTACTTATTTTACAAAATCTAAAATCATCAAAATCCATATAAAACCAATGTATAATATATCTTGTAAGAGACTTCTATCTTTATCAAATCTCCACTAAAATATGTAAATTTAAAAATATCAGGATGAAAAATGAACATAAGATTTTTCAATGAAAGAGAAAATGTTTATAATTTGAAAACCAAAGGAAACACTCAACTTGCTCAAAATAGAATTTGAGATATTTTTTAAGTAATGATCTACCACAGAATTTGGTTGGAAGAAATGAAAAACCTTTAGGTGTGAAAGAAATACTGATAATGTAGCATAGAAGACTTGACTCATTCACTAAAACCAAGTTTATGAGTTAGATGTTCATTACAATTTACAATACAAACACATTGAGATTGAGACTGAGATAGTGGTGGATATAGGACAGTTGTGATGCTAATTTGTCCACTAATAATCAATTTGGGCGGTGGAAAGAAAACTTACCTAGCTCAAATGCATCATCCCCTTCACATATTTTTCAAATTCTTAAATACCTTTTATTCATGCCAAGCACAAATATTTTCATTAGACTTTTTAACCAAAAATCAATTTCATAATATAAAAAAAATCAAGATATTTTAAATTCGGTAAGAACAAGATAAAGATTGATGAAATTAATACAAGAATTGGTTTAATACTGAGTCATTTATCAGTCAAAATGCAGGCTATGTATGATACCCTTTTCGGCTGTTTTTCTTCAGCAGTTGGAAGCTCTAGTAAACTATGCCAAGGAAAGGATTGTTGAAGAGTCAAACACATAATTAAATTGACAGTTGAAAAAGTAACCATTTTGTGTCCATCTTAATCTTAAGAGCTGTTTTGGAGTCTTGGGTGGTGGTGGGGACTCAGATGGCTTCCTCCAAGTCTTTGGAAAAATGAAAGAAAAAATAAAACGTCAATTTCCTAGGAAAATTATCCAACCATTGGCACAGCTCAGCCAAGTCAATGAAGTCCACTCAGTATAAAAAATTCAGGGCTTGTTCACAAAAAAGAAAAGAAATAAAATTAGCCACAAGAAAATCTATGGAAAAGGTTTTGATGCCTTATTGTTGGATGAGTTTGATTGCATAACAAGAGTTGGACAAAAAGAATTGCAACAGTTTAATAAAATCATCATGGCCAATTCTAAAGTGCAGCACACCTTATCTTGCACTGTTTATGGTTTAATCAGTATAGTTCAATTGAATTTAGATGCAGAGTTAAGGGGCTAAACTTACCACCTTGTTATCATTAGAAATTAAAAAAGCCACACAAAACAAGTACAGTGCAGAATAGGAGTATACATAAAGTATGGGGAAATGGAAATACATCAAAATTTAATTGTAGAAATAACTAAAACTAGTGATGAGACATTTAACAAAAGTGGTAAGAATTATGTGAACATAACCCAGTCTAATCATCAGAAAAGATTGGGAATGTCTTTCTACTATATTAAACAAATGGGGGGGGGGGGGGGGGGAAAACAAAAATTTTTAAAAAAAAAGAA